>ERZ1292642.102-Hain-H14-01um-R1-102-length-49413-cov-8_pt1 | contig 49413 bp, 77 predicted proteins | sample MGYA00564403_ERZ1292642 | MGnify/ENA primary metagenome ERZ1292642 (study PRJEB36523, sample SAMEA6512643) | groundwater metagenome | collected 2019-01-09 | study: AquaDiva: Metagenomics assemblies of 32 groundwater samples
TTTTGAACATCCTGAACGTGATATTGTTGCGAAACTTGATACTGTTCTTACTTCTTCTGCCGATTCTCAACATTTGGCTTATAAGGATACCGTTCAAGTTCATTATCATTTTCCACCTTTAAATTACTTTGATTTGAGTGTTGGATTTCAACAACGACAGGTTATTGTTCAAGAAAAGTATATCACAAAGACTGTTGAGATTGAGAAATCTAAATTATTTGACTTTTCTTTTGGTGGTCTTTTGAAAGATGTTGCTTTGGTGGCTGGCGGTTATCTATTATGCGATTTAACTCATAAAAATCAAGTGGAATATAGGTATGGAGTGACTATTCCAATAAATTATGGTCGAAAATAATCAGGATTATGGACAAAGTTCTCCATTTACTAAATTGGTTGTACAATGGAAACGAATGATAAGGAGTGGTTGGAAATATATACCAAGTGTTGGCTGGTATAACAAGCATACAGATTCTCAAATATTAAGATGTAGTGATAAAAAATCAGGAATAATGAGACGAGTTCATGCAGATATTATCTAATATACCAATAGATATTCAGAATCTTAAAGCTATTGGCGATGACTGTATAGTTTTAGTTGATGAAATGCCGTTACGTTCTGAATTTATTATTTGTCCTGAATTTGGTGGACGAAAACCTGTTACTGGAGTAGTGATTTCTGTTGGTGAGCGGGTAAATTATACTTCTATTGGACATAGAATCTTCTTTACTCGTTTTACTGGTAGGGAATTTAATTATGATGACAAGAAATATCAAATTTTGAAAGAGTCTGAAATATTTGCAGTAATACCTGAAGATGTGGAATGTGAAGAAAAAGCTGAAATTGGAATAAGATAAATTCACTTTTTAAAGAATTTTTGTTATGAATTATTTAAATTTACAAAAGGCTGGTACTTCCATTCTTGGTTCTGTTGCAACTTGTATTTTTTGGTTTGATTCTGGAGGATTGTCAAGTCAAAAAGTCGTTACACTTGGACAGTTTGGAGATTGCTCATTAGTAAACGCTGTTATTCAGGCTTCTGGTAATGGTGGAATATGGGGAACAATAGATGGAACATCTTATGGCTCTCTTGGTTCTGCTGGTATGGTTAATAGTTGGTATAATACTCCAGCAAGATATATTCGTGCATGGGGTTGGACCAATGGTTCAAGAGGAACCTGTGTTTTTGATGTTGGCATTGGTGAGGTTTATAGATATATTTCTTCACAAGGTAAGACAAATTCCAGTTTAGATTAGTTATGCCAGAACAATATGAACATATGAGAGATAAGTTTTATCGAGAATTTATCGCTAATGGGGATGATCATGATACTGCGATGGCGAAAGCTAAAGAGAAAGCAGCCAAAATATGGAACTCTATGCACCCAGATAACCCAGTAGGGAAAGGAACAAAATATGAATAAACGTAAACCACGTAAACCAAAAGGATATTAATATGAATGCAAATTATGGTGTTTTTGGCACCAAAGTCTTAGGGACTGTTGCTACTGAAATATTTAAGGTTGATGGAATATTTAATCATAGGGCAGTTTCAATACAAAATTATGGTGCTGGTTCTTTAGCTAATTGTATTATCAGATTCTCATTGGATGGAGATAATTGGGGAACAATGGATGGCACGAGTTTTGGTGCTTTAGGTTCAACCACAATAGGATTTGGTCATTACAATGCTCCTCATAGATTTTTGCAGGGTTGGGGTGCGGCAGCCACTGGTTCAGTGGCTACTGTTGTATTTGGATTTAATCAATAATTAATTAACTTTATATTAATCAATTTAAAAAGGAGTTATATATGTCAGTTCCTACGCCGCTATATAAAACTGGTCAAACTGTTAATACGCCAGAAGGTTGGAGTGGTACGGTAATGAATTATGAATTAGTGGAAAACGAATGGGAATATTTTGTTGCCAATCGTCCATCAAGAAAAGCAGGTTATTTTCTTGAACATGAATTATCTATCGCATAATTTCTAAGGAGAACAAATGCCTGGTTTTTCAAATGTATGGGAACTCAAAGTCCTTGACTTTCTTTGGGGAAGTACACAACCAGCTCTTGGTGGTACACATTATTTAGCATTGGCTTCAGCTTTACCTGCTGAAACCGATGTTAATGTAGCCAGTGAATTATCTTATACTGGTTATGCAAGGGTTGCGGCTGTCAATAATACTGGAACATGGTCGGCTGCTTCTGCTGGTCAAAAGAAAAATGCTATCGCTTTATTTTTTGCTACTTGCACTGCTGGCAGTGGGACTGCAACAGCATTTGCAATCATGGACGCTTTGACAGTTGGGACTATTATCGCTTATGGTTCTTTGGTTACTAACAAGATTATCTCAACTGGCGATGTCGCACAGTTTGCAGCCAATGACTTAGTGATAAATCTTGACTAATGGCTCAAAGAATTGACCCAGATAGTGATGTTGCTACTGGTTTATGGACAGTTACACCGTTATGGTCAAAAATTGATGATGGAGCAATTGCTGATGATACTGATTTAGTAACATCGGTAGCGTTAGTAGCAGTTGATGATACTGATTCATTTGAAGTAACATTATCTAATCCAGCTTCAGCTCCAGGAAGTGGAACTAACACTGTAACTTTTAGAGCAAGAAAAACTGGTAGTTCAACAGTTACTATGACTGTTGATTGTTTAGAAAGTGGTGTATCTAAAGGCTCACTTGCTCAAGCTCTGACTACGATATTAACCACTTATACTTTTAATCCAACTGGAATTGGTAATTATAACAATTTAAATATTACTGTTTTAGTTAGTAATGATATCGCTGGAGCAAATACTGTTCAGGTAACTTGGATTAAAATGGATGTTCCAGACGCATCCGCTGGACAATTAGAGTCATGTCAAGGAAATTCTGATATTCAATCAGCTTTATCTAATACATTACGAATAGCGCATCGTGAGATTGGTAATATAGATTCATTATCAATTGCTTCTGAGGGGATGAGGGCTGGTAAAAGAGTTATAATTGATATTGATTCAATATCAAGTGCTATTTTATCTTTACCAGTAGGAAAATCTATTGGAGTAAATATAAATCAATTATTGGAGATATACTCTAATCTTATTCTTGGAAAAGGAATTGCGTCATTAATTGATTCACAATTAAATTTATCTACTGATTTAAGAGTTGGTAAAAATGTTCGTTCTGAAATTGAATCAGTATTGTATTTAGACGTTGCTTTAAAGAACGGTAAAAATATTGGAGTTAATATATCTGGAAATTGTGAGTCATGGCTTAGTATTTCAACTGCAAATATATTGCAATGTAGTATTGATGTGTTATCATCTGTATTTTTATCAGTTCAGTCTGGTAGGAGTATTAATTCAATAATTGATTTATTAAGTAATGCCCAATTTAGTTTATCAAGTTCCAAAAAGTTAAACGGTCAAATAGATTTACAATTAATTTGTACTTTATCGCCATTACTTGCACAATTATCTCATAATGATTTTAACTGGCGTTTTGAGTATAGAGATGGTTTTATAGTAGCTATTGATGATTCTGGTACTTCTGGTGATTTCAAGAATAAAGATAATTATTTTATCAACTAATGCTAACATATAAATTTCCCTATTTTTCATTTGGCACTATTTATGGAACGGTTAGAAATTATAATTCCATAGGAAATGATATAGGTGCTTTAGATTTAACTGGCTATGGATTATTTTTTGTTATACGTTCCAATTGGTATCCAAATGCTGGAAGTGTTTTAGTTTCTAAGTCTGTTGGAACTGGTATTACAATTACAAGTGCCTCTGGTGGATTATTTACCGTTACATTTTCTCAAAATGATTTGAGATTTCCACCTAATGAATATGTTTTCAATTGTTTTGCTTCTCCATCTGGGACATCATATGTTGATGGAACAACCGCTGTAAAATCAATTGGCTCTGGAATATTTGAAATTCTTTCTGGAGTAAAGTACGGAACGCTCTAAAAAATGTTTAAAGTTTACATAAATCGTTTCTTTGGAAATGATAAACAAACTCTTGGAATTTTGACATTTGATATTGCTGAAGCTGGAATAGAGTTATTCGTTTGTAAGACTCTTGAGCTTGGTTGGAAAGATAATCAGAATAATATCTCATGTATTCCAGTTGGAGAGTATCTTTGTGCGTGGACTCGCTCAAATAGATTATCAAAAAAGCATGGATATGATTTCTTTACTTATGAAGTTTTAAATGTTCCAAATCGTTCTGGAATTCGTATTCATTCTGCAAATTATTTCTTTCAGTTATTAGGTTGTATAGCTTTGGGGGATACACATAAGGATATTAATTCTGATGGTCAATTAGATGTGATTCATTCTGGTAATACAATTAATGATTTCAATTCATTATTCAATAAACAAGATTTTAAACTTATCATTACTTCTCAAATATAATGGGCGTAGCTCCACGAAATCTTAGGGAATTCATGCATGGCAATAAGCTCAAAGAAGAGCTTACCGATGTCGTAAATACTCATCTTGATGATAAGTTCAAAAGACTATTTGCTGATTTTCAGGGAAGAGTCATGCGTCCTGAAGATCATAAAACAATTATCATTGCTATGGCAATGAGATATACTAATCGTGAAATTGTTAAGATGGTTAATGAGTCTCGTGAAGCTGATGGTTTAACACCCTGTTTGTTGAATGATTTAGGATATTATAGACGCAAATATCAAGAAATTATTGATGAAGTTTATATTCAAGCAGGATTAAGAATTGGAGAAATTTATAGTCTTGCTGATAAAATGGTACGAATTGCAAGATATAATGAGATTGGAGAGGCATTTCGTGATGAAATAATGAAGGATTTTGATAAACCAACTGGTATTGATGATTTTACAGTTAAAAAGTCTCATTTATATTTGAAAATTCTTTCTGGAATGAATACTGAAATGGGAGCAATGCCAATGGCTAAAATGCTCCGTCCTTCAAAAATAGAGGAAGATGAACCATTAACACCAGAAGAAAAGTTCAGTAAAGCAGAAATGGCTGAATTGGTGAAGAGTAGTGTTGAAGCAAGATATAAAAATCAATTACCACAATCTTCTATTGAAAAGAAACTTGAGTTCACTGATTATAAAGGTTGTTATAATGGTGAGATGCTCGGTGAGGTGATGATATGTAATAGTTCTGTCATGACTCATGGTAATGCTGGCTCACAATGTCCAATTCAATCTGGTGAGTGTAATTTATGCACACAATTTCTTAATCGTTCATTACTTGAAAATGCTGAATGGTTGAAAACTCAACGTGAACGTAGACAAATGATTTCTGATATTGCAGCTATTGTTGGCTGTAAAGAATACAATGGGGAGATTAAAGAAGTTGTTGCTCAAGCATTAAAAAATGCTGGAGTTTATTCAATAACTGACGAAAAAGAAGAGAAGGTTGAAGAAGTTGTCAATCAATCTTGAACCACATATTGAGCGATTAGCTAAAGAAGAATTTCTTTATTTTCTTTTGGAGAAATGGAAAATATCTTCAGGAGAATTATCTGGACAGCCTTTTTCTTTAAGAGACAGACCATTTTTAATGGGAATGATTAAGGATGATTTTCCTTTTATTGTTCAATTAAAGTCTGCTCAATCAGCTATTTCTGAAATGGCTATTGCTCGTGCAATTCATAAACTTATTAAACAAAAAGGAAATATAATTTATACTTTTCCTGCTGGTGAGCAGTTACAACAATTTGTTGATGCGAGACCACGTAATGCTATAATTCAAAATAGTTATCTCCAAAGCAAAGTTACTGGTTCGTTGAATTTAAAAAAGTTTGCTATAAATCATAATCATTTGTACTTTCGTGGTGCTCAAAATCGAAGGCAAATGATATCAGTTGATGCAAGTTCATTATTCGCAGACGAGGTAGATGCTTATGAAGATGAAAAAGCAATTGACATCCTCAACAAAAGGCTTGGTAACTCAACCAATCCATATCGCTGTTACTTTTCCACTCCCTCTTTCCATTCATCAGGAATATCTTTATACTATTACGGTAATGAGGCAACCAAAGAGAGGGGTTCAGACCAAAGAGTCTGGACCATACGTTGCGAAAGATGTGGACAGTTTAATGAAGATTTACTCTGGGAAGAAAATGTAATTGATTTAAATGAAAAGGATAATAAATTTTCATATTATGAGCCGAATGTAATTGTAATTTGTCGTCATTGTAAAAAACCATTAGATAGATTATCTTCTTTGGCTGAATGGATTGCAACGGTTTCTGAAAATTCAATTTATTGCCATGGTTATCATATATCTAAATTATTTAGTCCTGTTGCTGATTTGAATCTTATGTGGTTGGATTCTAAAAATCCAATGAAAGAACAAGAGTTTTATAATTCAGATTTAGGCTTACCATTTGAACCAAAAGGTTCACGTATAACTGACGCTAATTTGGATGCCTGTCGTGGTACTCATCAATTACAAGTTACTTCTACTGAGAATAATTTTGCTGGCGTTGATATTGGAGCTACAATTCATGCGATAGCTGGGAATCGTGGTGAAAATGGAAAATTCAAAATCATATCAATAGAAGAATTACAAGATTGGGAAGATTTACATTCTTGGTTTAAGAATTTAAATATTCGTTCTTGTGTAGTTGATATGAACCCAGAAAAAGATGAAGCAGTTAGATTTAAAAATGCCCATGATGGAACATGGCTTGCCTATTTTTCTCAACATCTTGAACGTAGCACTGAAAAGTTTACTAAAAATTGGGACGACAATGAAACTGGTATAAATCGAACATTAATGATGATGCTTGTTTCTGATTTGATATGTGAAAAGAGTCTTGTTCTTCCAATGGATGTTCGTCGTGTTCGCTCATTTTATGAACATATGAAATCACCAGTCAAAGCTCAAAAACAAGATATTCAGGGAAATCCTGTAACATTTTATCCAAAAACCAAGAATCCAGACCATTTCTATTTTGCAATGCTTTATTGTTTAGTGGCATCTCAAATAAAAATGTCTGCTGGGCGAGTTTTATATCATAAAACATATATTTAATGCCAACAGCATTTGATACACTTTATCGAATATCTTCTTTAGCTCAAAATCGTCAGTTAAAGCAATTTGGATTTGACCAGAATTTACAAGGGTGGATGGATGCTCATAGAGATATGATTCTTGAAAATTGGTGGTTTTATCATGGTTATCATAATTTATTTCTACTACGATTTGAAAAAGAAGATGAATCTGATTTTATGAAACGATGTCAAGAAGCTACTATTGAGAATCATATAAAACCAATTATTAATTTAATGACTTCTCATTTGTATGGTCATCAAGTAAAAAGAGTAGTTAAACGTAATGGTGAAGTTGATAAAGAGTTACAAGATATTCTTCAAAGAATTGTATGGAATCAAAATAATATTGAAGAACTTGACGATTCAAAAGCTCTGAATTCTTCAGTTACTGGTTATACTGTCATTGCGAGAGAATTTATTGATATTCGTACCAATGAATCATTTTCTCCAGCAGAAGATAATATAACTAAAAATAAGTATGGGTATGTTAAAAAAACTCCTCTTGATTCAGCTTTTACATATTTATTACCTTATGTTGATAGATATGGTATTATAGATTGTAGAAGAGTTGGAGCAGTTTTATATTTTGCTGACCATTCTCAAAATCCATCAAATATTCAACCAACTCAATTACTTAATAATGCTTTTACGGATTATAAAGTAATGTGGTATGTGAATGATGATGTGTGGTTAAAGTGGACGCAAAATCCAAATGATAAAACTTGGACTCAAATTACAATGTTTCCAAATACTAAATATGTGAATAAAAATCCTTATGGGAAAGTAACTATTCCATTTAGTGTTTATAAAAATGTTGGAGACCCATATTATATTGAAGGTGATTCCGATGTATTTGATATTCGTTCATTAAATCTTGAATTAAATGAATTATCAAATGGAGATAAAGATACGATACGTTATCATCAATATCCAATTTTAGCTGCTTTTGGTTGTGAATTTCCAGTGAATTGGGTAAGAACGAAGAATACTCAATTTGAATTCAAGGATTCACCAAAAGATAAAGCTGATGTAAAGTATTTGACTTGGGAAGGAAAACTCGAAGCATCACGAGATAAACAAGAACAACTTCGCAGGTCAATGTCATTGGTGAGTCAAGTATCATTACTTTCTCGTGGTTTCATGAAAGATATTGGACAAATTCGTTCTGGTCCACCATTAAAAGCGTTATTTACCAGTGATAGAGCATTGATGAGCAGAAAATTTGCTGTTTTCAAAGCAAATGAGTCACAAGATATGATGGCTGATTTACAGTTTTATAAACAGAATGTATCTTCACTTATTGATATAGATAATACAGTCAAATGTGAAGCAATATTTTCTGAAGATTTTCTTGGTATTGATGCTTTACTTGAAGCTGAAATAGCAGCTATTCAAAAGCAGACTGGTACTGAAACAGTTGAAGAGATTTTAAGAGCAGAACATCCTGATTGGACAGAAGAAGAAATCAATAAAGGTGTCAAGGATGTTGAGAAAGTTTCTGGTAATCGTGGAGCTGCAACGCAGTCTCCAGAAATGAAGGGAATTCAGCAATGACAAAGTTAAATGGACAAAAAAAATTACTAATGTACGATGGTGAAGTTTTATGGTTTCGTGAGGATTTAGGATATGGTTATCTTGAGTGTAAGAGTTTTGAGAAACCAATATTTGTTCATTTTAGAAGAATTGAATCAACTGAGACATTTAAGACTTTATCCAAAGGACAATTAGTCTCATTTGAAGTTGCTGAATCAACCAAAGGTTTAATGGCAATCAATGTTCGAGAGAAAAAAATTGTGCCAGCAAAGTCTGTTGTAGTTCAATAGTCAATAATATAGGAGATAATGAAATATGGGATTAGTGAAATTTAATACTCAAACTCTTAATATTGAAAATGTTCCAGATGGTCATATTATCATCGCTCAGAGTGAGTATGATTCATTTCAGGGACAACGGAATGATTTTCTTCGTCTGAAATCATTTGTTCCAGCGGGTGTTGACCACGCCAAGATTGGGGAACTTATTGATAAAGGACAAAGATTTGACTCTATCAATATGGAGTTAGGAAATACAAAAACTCAGTTGAATGAAATCAATACAAAACTTACTGGTTTCAATAATATTCCAAAAGAATTTACAACTGAGAAATGGAATACTTTTGTACAAAAGGAAGTTCAAGAAGTTCGTGGAAAACGTATAGGTGAGCTTGAAAAGAAGTTTTATGAGCGTGTTGAAGCTGAAGATAAGGTTAAGATTAAAATTGACCCACGATTTGTGAGTGATTTATCTGGACTTGATTTAAATGCTTCTGATGTTCAAGATAAGTACAATGAAGTAATGAAAAAAGCCTATACAGACCAAGTGGAATTTATAAAAAATACTGTCGGGGAAACCCTTCCAGCTCAAATTACTAATCAACAACAAACTCAGGTTCAACAATCATTAGTTCCGAATCCGAGAGATGTTGTGAATGATAAAGAAATGAGTGTTGGAAGATTCCAAGACCAATTTAAATAATTAGAGGTATTCAATGGGTTTTCTTCCCAGTGCTGGTTATGGTAATGTATTCGGTTATACTGGCGCACAGACACGAGCTGATGGTTGGGAGCCAAAACACTTTGCTGGTACTGTAATGCGTAGAGCATTCGGTCAACTGGTATTTAGTCGTATGGGTAACGATTCACGTGATGCGTTTGGCGTTGGTAAAGGCGGAACATTCACTGTTCCAATAGCACAAGATTGGGGGATGCCTACTGCTATTTCAGCATTGACTTCTGGTACTGCAATCACTGTTGGTACACAAAAATGGGATTCAGTAACAATGACAATGAATGAATATGGCACTGGTATTGGATATGAGAGAATACTTGATTGGTTTTCAAGTATTCCAGTTCGCAATGAACTTCTTGTATCGCTCTCAAATCATGTGGCACGTTCTATCAACCTCTTAGATTTTTTGGTACTCAATGCGTGTAAATATTCTATGGAAGTTCCTGCTGCTGGTTCTTATTCTACCATCCTTGGTACAAATAGAGCTGGTGTTTCTCAGGCTACTATGGGAGAATTAGGACGTGGTGGAGTAGCTCAACTCTATGATGGTTTTAGAACTCGTATTGTGTCTCCTTTAAATGAACGTGGAATGTATGGTTGGGTTGGTAACAGCGAAACATTTCGTAATTTAAAGGAAGGCTCAGTATTTCAAAATGCCATCCTCTATAATTCATTGCAGGGTATTAGATATCAAATTCTCGGCGATTATATGAACTTCACTTTCGTCGAAACAGAAGAACAACTTACCAAAGGCACTTCATTTGCCATTGGTAATAATACTTTTGGTTTTGGATTTGGTTTGATGCCACAAATTACATACTATCCTGATTTTGGTCAAGATGCTGGTCGTTTACCTGTATGGAAGATTTTATGGTACAGGGGACAAGACCCAATTTGGCGAGATAAGGGTACGTCATGTATTATGGTGCGCTCACTTACTGCTGCATATAGTTATGGTGGACTTGGTTAATCAGTAATAAGAATGGCTATCATTTATATTTATGTCTAATTTTAAACTATTTGAAATTCGGATATTTTGAAATTTGATAGCCATTTTTTCTTTAAGGAATAATTGAATGTTAGGAAATAAATCAGTTTCTTTGTGTATGGTAGTTTATAATTCATCAATCAAAGAAACTTATGAATCAGTTAAAGAAATTGTTGACGAAGTAGTTATTATTGATCAGGATTCATCAGATGAATTTGTTGAAGAATATAAGCAATTAGCCAATATTTATGTTGCCACAACTAATAAAGGCAATGCGGACTTTGACCGTCAATTTTGTTACTCTTTGGCAACTAAGGAATATATACTTGCAATGGATTCAGATGAGGTAATTTCATTAGAGCAAATTGAAAGATTAAAGAAAGTCGCTGAGCAATCATTCGAGTGTGCTTGGTTTACTTTCAATAATTTAGTTTCTTCTAATGGGATTACTATTGATTTAAAAGAGTTTCTTGGGGATGACCCACATCCACGTTTATGGAAAAAGTTAATTGATAAAGATGGTCAACAAATTCCAACTTTAGTTTGGAGGAGTGAAGCCCATACTTTTCCACAAATTAATACTCAAAAGATTTTATTTGCAAAAGCATCATTTACACATCATCGTCAACTTGAAAATATTCTTAAAACTCATTTAAGGCGTGGTAAGAATATTTCTCCACAAGCGCAAGGAGTTGAACGTGAATTTATTAAAAAACTCCTTGAGAAATTTGGAAATGATATTAAGAAAAATATGCTTATGAAATTACCAGAATTATCGGACTATTTGAGAGGATAATATGGACTATCGTATATCTATTTTCACTGATAAAAGAACACCAGAATATGAAGTTAAAGTTTCTGGTCAAAACTCTTATCCAATGCTTTCACCATACAATGATTCAATTTCAATATTACATGACGAAGGAATATCTTATTTTAGATGGTCAAATATTTCTTCAATTTTAATTGAAGAGATTAAATGAAAACTGCTCTTTTACTCAGATGTGGTGGGATAGGTGACATCTTAATATTAACTCCAATAGCAAAAGCACTTCATCAAAAAGGGTATTTAGTTGATTATTGGTGTGGTTCTCCAAGTGGTCCAGTTTTTGAGATGTTAAAAGGACTTCCATATTTGAATGATGTTAAAGAAATTCAGCGTGTTGCTGGGGTTCACGATTGCATCAAAGATGAAGATGAAAATTATATAACAGTGGAGATGCTGAAATCAAAATATGATGAAGTATTTGATTTTAAATATTCGGTTGAAGATAATTTTGTTGGATTAAATAAAAGAGATGAATGGAGACGTACAATTAATTCCAATTATCAAAATTGGATTGATTTAAGTCTTAGTTGGGCAAATATTGACCCAATGAAAGTTTCTGCTTTTAATAAATGTCCTGAAATTATTCTTGAGCAAAAATATATTGATTGGGCTCAAGATAAAACTCCAGTTCAAAATAAATTAAATGGAAGACAGTTTAATGTTATTGGTATTCAACCTCAAGCATCAACTCTTATTCGTACTCTTTATCATGCTGAGAATCTTCCTGAATTAATACATAAAAAATATCCAAATGATATTGTTGTGATATTTGCAGGTAAGTGGATTTGTATTACACCAAATGGACGACAAACCGTTGAAGTTCCAGATGGATATAATCCATTGCTTTGTTCGGCAGCTTTAATTGCCCAAATGAATTGTTTTATATCTGTTGATTCTGGAAGTTCTCATATTGGAGAGGCTGTTAAGACACCAACTATTGGAATTTATACAACTGTTCCAGCATGGACAAGGACAAAATATTATCAGTATTCTTATGCTATTGAAGCAAATCCTGAATGTTTTCCATGTTTTACTCTTGATGTAGTATGCCCTATTGAGAAAAAGAAAGCTGAAGATTCATTAACTGAACGAGAAAAAGATATTCTTGATGGAGCAAAAACCAATAAGAATCCAATGGATTATGCTAAAAAATATAATGTCCCACCAAAAGCTATTGAATTAGAATATAATTCAATGATGCAAAGATTACAAGCTATTTCAACTACTGAGCCAGCTTGTGTTCGCTCAATTACTGATAAAATGATTTTGGATAAACTTGATGAAGTTTTATCAAGTGTTCATCAACAGTCAAAGGCTAAGATATTGGAGTTTCATGAACAAGTAATGGTGATTGATTCTCATGATTAAATATTCAGCAGTTATACCAAGCAAGGATTATCAAAATCTAAGATTTTGTGTTCAGAATCTTATAGAACATTCTGATTTCTTAGAAGATTTAGTAATTATTTGGAATGGTTCTGATGAAGAGTATCAGATATTGTGTGCTTGGATTCAGGATAATAATTATTTGAAAGCTCAAGTTGTTTTACTTCGTGATGATGTTTACAGAATGTATAATCATGGAGTTGAGATTGCGAAGTATGATTTATGTTTATTAATTAATGACGATATGTATGTTCCGCCAAGTTGGGATACACCATTAATGGACATAATTGTTGAACAGATAAAATTTGAAGAAAGCGTAGTAACTGTTCAACTTGTGGAATCTGGATATGTTGATGTAAATTCAAAAAATATTCAATGTGACTTTGGAAAAGAATGGGAGAATTTTGATATTGTTGATTTTAATCAATATAATTTAAAGTTCTCTGACGATCATTCAGCATTTGTTAGTGAGTTTGGATGGTATATGCCTATATTTGTTCATCGAAAATGGTTTAAAGAATTTGGGAAATATCCGACAAATGAACCATTTCCCTATCCAAATGATATTGAATTTTTCAGTAATATTCTTTTTTCAGGACAAATTCAGCCATTAAAAATCAATTCTCTCGTTTATCATTTTCAAAGACTATCGCAACGTACAAATTCTGATATAATTAGTGATTTACCAACTAAGTTAAATTTATGTTGTGGTAATGATTTAAGAGATGGATATTTAAATGCTGATTCAATTCAAGCTCATCCATCAGTATTTCAAATTGATTTAAAGAATGGAAGTTTACATAAATTTCCAGACAATCATTTTGAAGAGATATTATTTTTCCATGCGCTTGAACATTTTCGATTTGAAACTGGGGAATTAATTTTGAAAGAGTTATACCGTATTCTTAAAAAAGATGGTATTCTTCATATTGCTGTCCCTAATTTAAGAATGGCTTGTGAGGATTTTCTGAATGGTATTAATAGATTAGATTGTGCGCCACCTATTCAACGTATCTATGGACAAAATACTTCTGAAGAATTAGTACATAAATCAGGATATGATTCAACTACATTAATCTTTCAATTACTTGGTATTGGTTTTTCAGTTAAGATAAAAGACCCACGTTATCCAGATGAACTTTACATTGAAGGGGAAAAATCTTGATGTGTAATAGTGCGTGTGAGAATTTCATAAAAGACAATTTAACAGCTTTTGAAGTTTTCGATAAATCGGTACTTGAGGTAGGTTCAAAAAATGTTAATGGTACAGTTCGTCATGATGTAATGCTTCTTCGTCCAAAAGAATATATTGGAGTTGATATTGAAGCTGGTGATGGAGTAGATGAAATTGTCAATGCTTACGATTTAGTTAAACATTTTGGTGAAGAAAGATTTGATATTGTAATCTCAACTGAAATGGTTGAGCACGTTCAAGATTGGGTAAAAGTATTTGATAATATGAAACGAGTCTTGAAACCAAATGGTATTTTATTAATAACTACTCGTGACAAAAATTCTGCATTACATTCATATCCAATTGATTGTTGGAGATATGAAGAAGATGATTTTATTGAAATCTTTAAAGATTTTGAATCAGTAACAACTTCAAAAGATAGTATGTCTAATGATGGCACTTTTGTTAGAGCAGTTAAACCAGTTGGATGGACTCAATCTTTTGATATGAGTAATATTCATCTTTTAAATATTATCACTAAACAACGAGAGCCAGTATATAAGAATTTGGAGAAATAAATGAAGATTGGAATTTCGATTGTTCATTTTGGTGAACAAAAATTACTCGATGATTGTTTAAAATCTTTAAAAGATGGTATGTCGAGTGATTATCAAGTAAAAATTTTTAATTGTAATGAAAATAATATTGGTTTTACATCTGGAAATAATAGATTAATTTCTCAGTTTATAAAACAAAATATTAATACTGACGATATTTCTTCTAAACCATTTTATGATTGGATTTGGCTTCTCAATAATGACACTACTGTTCCAAAAGAGACATTGATTGCCATTCAAGAAGAACTTGAATTAAAAATTAATGGAGTAGATTTTAGTTATATTCATGACATAGAAGATGTAGGTATTATTGGTTTTAAAATTCTCTCAATGGATAATCCAGATTTAATTCATCATGCTGGAACGGTACAAGCATTTCCAAATGGAGTGCATAAATCAGGCTCAGTTAAACTTCGACAATTCACTAAATGTACTGAAGAAAAATGGGTTACTTTTGCCAGTGTTTTGATTCGTAGAGAAGTATTTGAAACTTGTGGATTTCTCGATGAAAGATTTTTTAATTATTGTAGCGATTCTGATTTTTGTTATACTGCACGTTCACGTGGATGGAAAGTTATTTATAAACCAACATTTGTTGTTCATCATAAAGTAGGACAGTCTGGCAATCCTAATCCAGAACAACAAAAGATTATGGTACAAGATACCATTCAATTTCAAAATAAATGGATGAGTGGGAAATTATTCTACGATTTAGACCATGAGTTATTAAATTAATATGGCTGTTATTGAAGTTAATAATCCATTTCCTAATGGAGATATGTTAGTAGTTAAAATTCCATTCAAACGTACTGTTAGTGATGATAGATTAAATGAAATTAAAGTTAAAATTTCAGAGTTTTTGGATAAAATCATTAATAAAGAAGAATAATGTCTTACGCAGCTTTTGCAGACTTTGAGAAATATGTTGAGAGCTATGGTACTAATTATTATGGTACTTTCAGTGAACTTGCTGGTACTATTACCATTAATACTTCCAAGTGGCAGGATGATATTGATTTTTCATATAATAATATCAATACCATTCTCGACTCTATTGGAAAGATTCCTTTAATTCCTGTTGGGACTCAACCTCGTACTGGTTCATATCATCCAGCCTTAATTGAATTGAATGTATGTGATGCTATTTATCGTAAATTCAATTCTCGTCATATTCAGGAAATGAATGGTAAATTACCAGATTGGATGACTTGGTTTGGTACTCGTTGTATGCAAATATTTGATGATATTGAAACTGAAAAAATATCATTTTCTACCGATACAATAAGAACTGGTATTGGTATTCCAGTCAAGATACGAACTTCTGGATATGCAACATTACATAATAATTGGGACTTTGGTTTTTATTCAGCTTCTGATTATCCCAAAACATTTCATATTAAAATAACTGGGACTATTGATGGCAATGGATTTGGGCAGACTAAATTCAAATGGTCAGAAGATAGTGGTGTAACATTTCTTGCTGTTACTGAGCAAACTGTTGGTTCATTATGGATTAATATTGCTAATGGTTTACAAGTACGTTGGCAGGCTGGCAGTGCCATTGGGACAAATAATCAGTTTGAATATAATGATGAATGGAAAATTGAATGTGTCCCAACTCAAGTTAGAACTTCTGGATTTAGGAGTACATTTAATAGATTTGGAAGAGGATAATGGAATTAATTCAAACATATACATTTGAAAAACTATCTGTTGCTCTTCAATCTACTTTACAAAAATCCGTTAAGTTATTTTATGTACCAGATGAATCAATTATTATTACATCTCTTGCTGAAAAGGATGTTATTCCAACTTTTGTTAATTATTTGATAAAGTTATCAGCTCCAGACGAAGGTTTTCTTACCAAGATTCCACGTATTGGTAATCATTATAGAAATATTTACGTGGTGGCTATTGAATTATGGGTAAAGTCCTCTGCAAAATTGACTGAGAGGCTAACTATGGGAAATTTGGCAATATCTAAAGGATTATATGAATTTTTTCAAGATATAAGTGATGTATTGGAACATAACAATTTAGATGGTCAGCTTAATCCTTATCCTGGTTCAACAATCAATAATCCAGTTCTTTTAAAATCAAATGATACAATTTCTGAGGGAATTGGATTTTTATGGTTTGGGAATCAGTATAATACAAAATAAGGGATAACATGATAGGCTATGAAGCAGTAGTCAGAGTTGAAGCTGCTCCGAGTTGGGGAAGTCAAGGTGGACTTAACTCTGGAACATTTGTTCACAGAGGAATTTATCTGTTTGCTGATAGTGTTACTCCAGTTTTTGGTGCTCAAGCACGAGAACGTGATAATAAACTTCTTGGCGCAAGAGAATCAAGCGGGAGTACATATAGCGTAGATGATTTTTATCCTACTTGTGAAATTACTTGGCAACCAAGAGTTGATGATATTTTACCATTTGCTCTTGCACATTTTCAAATTGCTACTGCTTATGCTGGTGGTACTTATGAATTTGTAAGAGTTGGTAGTAATCTCACATTTTTGACTAATGGTTCTAATTGGGGAACTCATCCATATTCTATTAATGTTGATGTATTTTTAGGCAATTCTCTTGTTGGTGGCGGAACTGGTGCAAATGGTTATCGTTTCTTCAATGGAATTGTTGATAAACTTACATTTACAAATGCTTATGGAGAGGATTTTAAATGTACTGCCATATGTAAGTTTTTAACTGGTAGTCGTTTTAACTTTCCTGCTGGAATTGGAACTTCGCCATCTTCTCTTGGTAGTTTTTCAGCTTATAGTCAACTTGTTGATTGGCAAGGAACTGTTGCTCCCACTGGCGAATCTGCAAATATTAATGTTGATAATGTAGAACTTACATTTGATAACAAATTAGGTGAAAGGTCTAAATTAGGTCAAAAAGGTTGGAATCGTTTTCCACTTGCTCAACATTGGTTGGCAGAGGGTGTACTTGGAATGGAGTTTAATCGTGATTTAAATATCATTGCTGAGGGAACTTCAAATTCAGGTACTTTTGAGTGGGTACAAGCTGCTGGCAATGCAATACGATTTACATATCACAATTTTGTATATCGTCCAGTTGACCCAGCAGTAACAGATGGTCAAGCGATTGTTGATATTAGTTTACCATTTAGAGCATATCCGACCACTACTGGTGGAACCAGTTGTGTGATGCGTGTTTATACTGGAACTTTATTTGGTACTACTCTTTTCAATTTCTTTGCTTTACAATAAGGTGTATTCTGACAGATTGAGAAATTAGTCTGTCAGAACTAAATGATTCGGTATTCCTAAGTTTAAAGGGCTTATATCTTTAGGTGCTATCTAACTATGTTTTAGAGGTTAAAGTCTCTTAAAAATAGGATAATGTAATTTAAAAGGGTGTGTAGTTTTAATCCGAAATGAAACAGCAATATAAGAAAAACTAAACTTAGGAGAAATACAATGGCAAGAGATTATAGTGAAAGAGAATTAATCAAATGGACTCCTTCAGTAGACAAAGAATCTACAAAACCAACTTATGTAAATTTTATACCTTTGACAAAAGGTGAATATGATAAATATATAGCTTCTTTAGCAGAAATGAAGCGTAATAAAGTTATTTATCATTCAGAAACTGCGTTTGAGAAATTATGTAAATTAACTTTAACTGCTGATTCTAATGGAAATTATCTTGGTAATGTTTACTGGAAAGAAAAAGGTGGAATAAAAAAATTCCTTGACAATGTGAATGATAAGGAATTAGCTATTAAAATTTGTGCTGGTATGATTACTGATGATGCCAATGAACTTGAACAAGAGATGCGTGGTCAATCCTCATTAACTGAGGAAGAAGTAAAAAACTAAGTTGGGCTATACGTTGTTCATTAATTCTTTCAGATGAAGATAAATCTGAAAGTTCAGTAGGGTATAATTGTGAATTTTGTATAGCCAAGGAATTTATTGGAACACGCAAAGGCAGATTATGTTTCTTATATCAAATTGATTTTGATGAAGATGTACTTGAATATAATTGCTCAGTTCCTGAAGAAACAATTCAAGGAGAAGTACATTCTTTTGAAGAGTTTTATATTGCGTGTTCTCGAATATTGGGACTATATAAAACTGACCGCATAGAAGTAGCATTAAAGCAATTTAAACTCAGAAATGGTAGAATTACTGGAATATGTCCTAAATCTTTTCCAAAGTCTGAAGAAACAATAGAATTATTAAGCCTCATAAATATTTGTGTTGGCGGTCAATCTGGTACGGAGTTAATACATCTTCCGTATGGTGGAACAATTTTGAATCAACCAAATAAGTTTATTGAGGCTTATTTTGTTTTTGTTAATGAATATAATAAATATTTAAAATCTAAAATTCCTAAAGAACGTGGCAAGACTCAAAGATAATTCGGGTGGATTTTGGACTGAATTTATTAATCGTAGATTTAATCCTTCTCAATTTTTAAGACAGAATTTTATTCCAAATACTAAAGTGATGAGAAAAATTGGTGAAGAAGCCATTTCTTCTGTCAAAGGTTCAAATAAACATAAAATTGTAATTAAACGAGTTCATAATAATGTTGTTGTTCATTCATTTTCTACTCATGGAACTTATCCAAATGGTATAATTAAAAGATTATCATTTGATGGAGAAGAGTACCCAGAACTTAAACATTCTACGCTACGTCATCGTGAATGGAAGGCTGAACATGGTTTAATTCCAGTAAATCGTGGACCACAATTTATTGAAAGAGAAACCTCTCAGCATATTTTAAATGGATTAAAAGTTAAATCAGTTAATGCTTATCGAAAAAGAGCCGATGTAACTATTGGTTGGCAAGGTAAAAATGAACAAATCGCTGATGTTCAAAATAAAGGTGGAGCGGTAACTTCTCAATGGTTTGATGATATGAAAACATCAGAAATACCACCACATAGATTTATTGGTTTTCAACAACAATTTAAAGATAATTTTTATTCAATTATGAAAGAGTTTTTACGTGGCAGTAAGTAGTTCTGAGTTAGGACTTAATATAGGTCTTCAAGACCAAGCATCGAAGACTGCTGAACAGATTAATAAGAATCTGAACAGAATGATTGATAATGTTGATAAAATCAATAACAGATTACGATTGATGCAACAATCATTACAGGCTGTCAAAGAGGTTCAACTTGCTTTGAATAAAGCTCAAGAAGTTCTTGTTAAACCATTAAAACCTACCGCTGGAGCTACTACTGCTGAAATTAATACTTATAAAGCAGCTTTGGAAGATTATAGAACAAAGTTTAAAGAAATTCAACAAGCCAAACAAGCTGCATTTTCAGCTAAACAAGAAACTCAAGTAGCAATTTCTGGTACCAAGATTCAAAAACAATTTCTTGATGAACAAATAAAGGGATATAAGAATCTTCAACAGATTAATGACCAATTTGTTCAAAATTCTATTGTTAATCAAAAAGATTATTTAAAAGCAACAATCAAAGGATTGGGTGAAGAGTCTAAATATCGTGAAGAACGATATAAAGAAAGATTATCAAAAGAACAAAACTATCAGAATCTTGTTGGTCAGCTTAGACAAAAGGAAATTGATTCTCAGAAACAATTTGCTTCTATTCTTGAGCGCAATGAATTACAACGTCAAAGATTGTTGACACACACTTATGCTTTACAACGTAAATCAATAGCCGACCCAGCAACTCAACAGAAATTTCTTGACTTGGCTACTAAATTATCAAAACCATTACAGACTCAAACTGATATTGATAATTTTAAGAAAACTCGTCAGGAATTGGCTTTAGCTACTCATGAACTCACTAAACAACAAGCACAAGTTGGAATACTTGGTCGTCAATGGGAAAAATTTAGAACTGTATTTGCCAGAGTATTTGATGCTTTGCTTTCATTCTTAATCATTGATTGGACGAGAAGGATATTTTTTGGATTCTTTCAAGGATTAATAACTTCTAATCAGTTACTTGAACAAACTCAAGCACGTTTAAAATCATTAATTCCAGATGTTGGTCAATTAACAGAAGTATGGGATAAATTAGTTGAAGTTACAATTACAACACCATTTAAAATTCAAGATATTGCTGATGCCACTGTTCAGTTGAAAGCATTTGGTGTTAATATTAAAGATAATATAGGAGTAGTGGCAGATTGGGCGACCGCTATTGGACGTGATATTTCTGATGTAGCTACTGCATTTGGTAAAATAGTTCAATTTTCACCAAGAACTGCTTTATTGCTTTCAACTCGTGGATTTTCAACTGCTGCATTTGAAACTTATGTGGCAAGATTTGGTGATAGAGCTAAAGCATTGGCTAAACTGATTGAAGATACTTTTGGTGGAACTGCACGTAGAGTATCTTTGACATTCACTGGTTTGCTTTCCAATATTTCAGATGTATGGACTTTTATTTCACAAACACTTGGTCAGCCAATATTTGAATCATTTAAATCTGATTTACAATTCATTTTTAGTCTTTTACAAAGATTCAGAAAAGATGAAAAAGAAACTTTATCAATTATTGGTGAATTTATTAATATTGGCGCACGAGGAATAATATTTGCTGGAATAACCTTTGGTATTGCTATTGTATTGAGTCAATTAGTAAAGTTGAAAGCTGCCATTATTACTTCGAAAGGATTGTTGACCCAATTTGGAAAGTTTACTGTTGTTGGTTTAATAAGTTCAGCTATTGGATTAGTAATTTATCAATTTGTTAAACTTCAAGATTCAATTCAAAATGTGATTGATGCAAGAGAGAAATTGGGTAAACTTTCTGGTGATGACTTTAATGGTCAGATAGAACAACTTGAGATTATTAATAAAGAACTTGAGGAACAAAATCAATGGTATAATTTACTTATAAGTTCAGTTACAACCCTTTTCAATTATGGTTTTTTGGTAGCCAGAGTTGAAAAACAGAAAAGAGAAGCTGAAATTGAAGACAATAAGAAAAAGATTGAGCAGAATGAAAAAATGCTTCAACAAAAACAAAGAGAAATTCTTGCTTTAAATGCGGTTAAAGATGCTGTGAGAGATTTTGAACTGAGTAGAGATATTAAAGAACTTGGACTCAAAGATGTTTTAAATGAAATAGTGGTTTCATTGAGAAAATATAAAGTTGAAGGAACTTCGGCTGAAGATATTAAATTTGCCAAACGATTTGGTCTTGAAGATATGTTTTTAACTGAAGAAACGGCTAAAAATATTAATACACTCAATGAAGAAACAGCAAAATGGATAGAGAGTTTATTAAAAGGAGTTACTATTGAAGAGGCTATCGCTAAAACTCAAAAACAAATAGCAGAAATTGGTAAATTATGGGTTAAGTCTATTATTGAAGGTAATCCCAATCAGGAATTATTCACCAGAGCAAGAGCATTAACTGAAATTGTTAAAGAATTGAAAGAACTTGTATCTCAAACAGATAAGAGTAATAATTCAACTCTTGCATATATTGAATCTTTGAAGAAAGTTCAATCTGAATTAACTGGTGAAAAAGCAAAGTTTGATGAATTATCAAAACAAGATAGTTTGCGAGAGCGTCCAGCCAAAATTGCAGAACTTGAGGCTCAATTAGAAGAAAATAAAGAAATCAGCAAACTTGGTTTTGAGAGTTATATGAAAACCATTGGTTTGTCTGAAAAACAACTTGAAATAAAAATCAAAGAGATTGAATCTCAAAAGAAAATAACTGAAGAACAGAAAATTTATCTTGATCTTTTACAAGAACAGTTAAGATTTTCAAAAATGATTAATGAATTGTTTGGATTAAGACAAGCTGAACAATCTGAATTAAATCAACTATTACAACAACAAGTTGATAAAATGTATCAACTACAAAATGTCCAAAGAGATTTTAAACGTAATAAAATTCAATTTCAGTTTGATTTTGGTGGAATAACTCTTGAGAAATATATTCATTTACTCTATGAAGAATTGTCAACAGTAAATTTAGAATATGATAAAAGTATTGATGATTTAGTTGCTAAAGAAGGTGAACTTGTTAATCTTATTGGTGTTGAAAGAGTAAAGACTGAAAATGAAATAATTGATTTACAAATAAAACAATATCAAATTCTTTCTGACCAACAAAGAATAATTCAAGAGATTATTGCCGCTCCATCAGTAACTTGGGGAAATGCTTGGTATAAACAATTACTGAAATTGCAAAAGGCTACTCAAGATTGGAGAGACCAAATTGTTGAAACAATTTCATTGGCGAGTATAGGATTTATTGAAGAATCAATAAAAGGATTTCTTTCTGGACCAAGTGACCAAGATTTAGATAGAATATCAGAATTACAAAGTCAACTTGATGAAGTACGCAGAAAGAAATATGAGATTCGTGATGCTCAAACTGAAATTACAAGAATTGAAGATGATGAATTACGAATACAACTTGAAATTCAAAAGATTGAAAGAGAACGCTCTGATTTCTTAAAAAATAATTTATTAAAGGCTATTGAAACTATTCAAGCTAAATTTGTTGAACTTGCTTCTCAAAAGTTATTTGAAGGAATACTTGAATTTACTGGAGCGGATTCTGATTTAATTAATGATTTACTTGGTAAGAAAAAAGATAAAGAAAAAGATATTCTTTCTATCCAAAGAAATCAGCTAAATGAATTAGAGTTAGTAAATAAAAAACTTATTGATATCAATAATAGTATTAAAAGTTTATCAACTGAACAACCAACTGGAACTGGATTTGATTTATTAGATTTTGGTATGAAACTCTTATCTGCATTTGATAAACAATTTGGAGGTCATTTAGATTATATAAGAGACTCTATTCCAACTGATATTGATTCATTTGATTCTTCAAGATTTACTTCTACTGTTCCACGTAATATTGATATGTCTGAAATGACTCGTCCAGTTGTGAGCAATAATTCATCATCAACTAAAGTAGTTCAATATAACTTTAATGGTGATATTTATGGATATGATGATTTTAAAGGAAAAGTAAAACAAGTCAATAAAGAATTATCAAGAAGTGTTATTTAATGAGTAACCATGTTCATAAAATATATGATTGGATGAGAGACTATAATATTGAAGATTGTAGTTGTTGTCATTGTGTGAAATTATATATTAATATTGTATCAAATAAAGAAAGACAAGGCCACATGTATCAGGGTTGGGGAAGTTTGGTATGGTGTACTCATATTGGCGAACATCAATTTTTTTGTAAAATACACTAATGGCATACGGTTTAAGATTTTATCATAAATCACGTTCATTAGGTTCGGTCTTTGACTGGTTCGTTCCAGACGCTGATTCTCCTTCTGCCCCAAATAAACGTGGGACAAGAATATCAAGAGATATTATTGAAACACCATTTGGCAATACTTTTCTTTATGATAAAGGTGGTAAACATAAAGAATGGGAATTGACATTTGAGGATATTTCGACTCTATCTAAAGATAGATTGGAATTTCTTCAGGCTGGATGGTTGGGTTCATTAGCTATTACCATGGTATTTTTTGGTACAAGCGTTATCGGTACTTCTGAATCTGCTGGAAGTATGAATACTGCTGGACAATTATGGGGGACTGCATTTGTTGAAATCTCAGATTTACCAGATGAAACAGCATTTAATCTATGGAGTTTAAAAATCAAATTAACTGAATTTGGACCAAATCAGGTATTCACATGATAAATTATGAAAATCTTCAATTAATTGGACATCTTGAAGTCTGGAAAATTCACGGTAAAACTGGGTTTCGAGAACTGATAATTGATAAGAAACAAACTATTGGAACATCACTCCATACGAATCTAAGAACAGTTCTTATGTCCAGAAGCGTTGAATATGGAGTTGATGCCATTGCATGGGGTTCATTTAAATCACCTGCTGGTTCATTTATAGATTCAAATTGGGCAGGTACTACTGGTTCTGGCACACAAGGGGCATTGATTCAAAGTGCTGTTGGTACTAATCAAGTTAAATTTTCTGGAACATTTAGTTTTTCTGGAGATAAATCTGCAAATGTATTTCAGCTTGGTAGAGGATATACGGCGGCTGGAGCTGGTATCACGGCATTATTCACTACAATTTATGCTTATGATGTTTCTTTATTAACTGGAAGTTCATTTGTTAGTTGGGGTAATGGAGATTCACAAATTGTCAATTGGACGTTGCAGTTGGGAGCTTAACAAATGGCTTTTGGAACAACAAGAGCATTTTCACTAACAACTGGTATTGGTGAAACGAAGCAACTCATTTTTTCCTTTTCAAATCCATTTTTTCAAGACCCAAATGGTGGAAGAATTAATTTAGGAAAGTGGGTATTTTTTAATTCAGTGGCTGGTCCAGGAGTGTCAGATGGTACATTATTTGATAGTGGAAATGATTATACAGGATATTCTCAAGCCGAATCAAATACTGCTACATTCGCAGTAAGAATATATTCCACTGCATTTCAGACGTATAATCCAAATAGAACTGGTACTCTTGCTCTAATTAGACCAGCCGTTGGAACTTTTGATTTAATCCTTCCGAATATTACAATTCCATCTGGAACTTATAGAGATTTTTATATCGGGAGTTATGTTTCTGAAGAATTTAATGTATTTGCTAAATTTCATTTGTTCACTGCTACTACACTTGGTAGCAGAATATCTGAATATATGAGTCATGATTTTTCAGATACAGTTGATACTTCAGATAGTATTCCAATAGGTTATACAAAAATAGAATTTGATACAATTCCAATAAGAGAATTTTTTTCAACTAATCCACGTATTTATCCAGTTGAAAAAATTCCAGTTGTAGATATTATTGATTATGTTACTCAAAGACATGGCACTATCACAGATTGGCATTTTATGCCAGATTATAGAATCATGTTTCAAGGAACAAATGAATCTGGAACTTATGGAACAACTAATTGGCACGCTAATATAAAATCTTATGGTAGAATATCGAAATCAATTAAACATTGGACTGGTGATTTTGAGATAGGTAACTGGAATCCACAGTTAGCTGACCCTGAAAATGAATTATATGGCTCGTTGTATGCAACAGTAGCTGAATCAAGATATAAAGAAATTCAACTATCGGCTATGATTGCTGATAAGCCATTAACTTTTATACCACAATTTGGTGGAGCAATTGAAGAAACTACATGGCAAGATGGAATTACTTCATGGACTATAAAAGATAAAATTAAGGATTTTCCTAATCGTACATTTATATTTGATTATGAGAATTTAGGAACTATCCAAAACAATGGTCGTCAGATAGGGATAGTTAAAAGAATATTTGGCACTGATGTAATGTTTGATGATGATGGCGATATAAATTACATACAAGTCAAAAGTGGTGGGAAAGCCTATTTTTCAATTGGTAATACAATAAGTGATGCAGCGTCTGGATTTATAGCTGGTGGATGGGGAGGGGCGGCGGTAAATGCTGGACTTGGATTTGTGAAAGGATTATTTGGTGGTCGAAATGAAATTGTAAGTGGATATTGGCAATTAACAGATTTTAATATTATCCCAGATGGTGTAATTAAATCTGGAGCCAAAATTAAATTTTACGGTGGCTCAATATCTGGAATTGCAACTAATTCATCAAATCCATTATTCAGTGTTAAAGAATATTCCATTGTATCTGGAACATTTAGAAACACAATATTTGGATTTAATGGAACAGTGGCTCTTGATGATGCGAGTAAAGTTAATATTGGAGATTATCTTTATATAAGAAAACCAATGTTATTTGCTGGAAGCCCTAATGAAATCATTAAGGCTTTATTATGTGGTTCAAATATTGATATTCCATATAACTCTGGAACTTCATTTGGAGTTAGTGGAAATTTTGGTAGCTTAGTACCAACTCCAATAAATGATTTTGCAACTAATTTTGATTCTGAATTAAATTCTATGAATTTATTCAGATTATCTAAATTTCTTTCTCCTGAATTTGAAACTACTCCATTTGATGAGTTAAAAGAACTTGTACGTGAACTTCAAATATCTTTTTATATTGATGAAACCAATCACTTTGCAGTAAGGGCTATAAAACCACGTAATTTAATTTCATCAGGGACAGAAATACATTATCGTGAAGGAATCAATATTCTTGATGGATTTCAGTGGAATCGCTCAACAATAGACGCTTTGGTTGGAGTAAGAGTTTATTATGGTTATTCAGGTGATGGAAAAGGCGCATTTTTAAATTCATATAATAGTTTATATGAAAGTAAATCTAAAAATCCGATAGTTGGAGCTAATCAATGGGAAACAATCGAATCAAAATGGATTGGGCTTGAAGAAGATGCAAGAGTTATTGCTTATAGAACTCTTGTTAATCAAGAACATGGACTTGATAGAATATCAATTCCAACTACATTATATGGAATTATTCATTCAATCACTGATGCGATTCGAGTAACACATAGAACTGGAAGTTTGGGTACTCAACTATTTGAATTAGAATCCTATGAAAAAGACTATGATAATTCAAAAGTTAATTTACAAGCTGTCAATTTATCAAGAAGTTATGGATATGGAAATTGTATATGGGTAGGAACTTCTATAAATGTAAGTAATGCCACACAATCTGGTTGGAGTGTAATGGGTTTTGCTACACTTATGGCAACTCGTCATGCGACTTTAATTGGAACACTTAGAGCATTTGATGAAATTATGAGTATTGATAGTTTTCCATTATCAGATTTAGGAATACTTGGTAATAGTACATTAAATCATTATATTGCATTTGGAAGTAATGCGGATTCATATACTGAAATATGCCATTTAATTGGATTTGATGGTAATTCAGAAGTATATGGATTTCGTGTAAAGCGTGGACTATTTAATACAATACCAAGAACATATTTTCCAACAGATTATATTTATGATCTTGGACCAGTTCAATTAGATAATAATGGTGATTATATACCATTTGGTGCATCTGGAAGAGGAACTTATGTATTTGGTACTTCTCAAGGAATTGGAAGTAACATCGGTACGGCATTTCGCTTTTTCTAATTATTATGTTCCATAAATTCTTAGATATTGTAAAGATAGCTGGAGTTATTGTATTGATTTTATATATAATAGCCGCCATCTTCTTTCATAAAGAATGGTCATTATTCAATAATCAGCTTGTTGAGATTTTTGATGAAATTATTGTAAAGTTTTCTCATATCATTAACTGGATAAAACAGCAATTTAAGTAAAATGATTTTTTTAAGGGAAGATAAATTAGAAACTCCAATGTGTTGGGGATATATAATGCCCTCTGTGGTAAATAGACATGGAAATTTGAAACCAAGACTGTGTATTGTCTGTCCAGAATGTCATAATATTTTTCAGTTATTAAATAAAATTGATAAAGATGGTTCTACTATTGGAAGTTCAAGATGTCCATATAGTAAATGTTCATTTCATCCATCAAGAATAAAATTACAAGATTTTTATCCAATAAATGGAAATTAATGGCTGACATAGGAACATACGGTTCGAGTAGTTTTGCTTCATTTCCATTCAAAGTATTACCAGAACCAGCCGACATAATTACTTATGATTGGATGGATAATATATCTCAATTTCAAATGAGATATATGAGAATGGCTACGACTATTGCTACTGTATTTTCTGGTGAAAATGTTGTATTTGATTATTCAGCTTTAAGATGTGATTTCTTTCCACCATATATTAAAGTTTATATATTTAATCCAGAAGATGAGGGGACAAGAGCACCTTTTTCAATATATAATCCTTATTCTGACCCTCAATCACCTTCAACTGGTAAGTTTTGGAGAGTTCAAGAAATTGGTCTTGGGAGTTGTAAATTAGTCAATCAATTATTAAGAAAAAGAGTATTTTTAATTCAAGCTTATTTGTAATGGAAAAATTTGATATATCTCGTACTTCTTGGCAAGCTAAAGGAATGATTCCTTCAATTAATGATGAAGTTACTTTTCATTGGGCAAGAAAAGTCACACTTAATACAATTAATGGATATGGATTAATTGGAACAGTCAGACTTGATAGTAAAGATTTATTTTGGATTAATCTTGGACTTCAACATATATATGATTATCCACCAGAAGTTTATATGATATATAAATCTAATGATTTTAATTCATTTATGGATTTAAATCATTGTCATGCAAGGGAAACACTTACTGGCTTAGGGGCTGCCCTTGAATATAATAAAAGAATAGTTTATGCTCTGACTGGAAATTTACTTGGTTTAAGAGCAAATCTTGGTACTTCAGATTATATTGATGTATTTTTTAAAATTCATGGTTGTTAATGTCAACTGATATTTATTTTAATGGGACTCAATATCCAGATAGAACTGGTAATAATAAATTTGGTACATTTTATAATCAAATTGTACCACCATTAAGTTCTGGAAGTACATTTATTCCAACTGGTACATTAAATTTAAATTTTGAAGATGTTTCTGGTGTAGGTGACCCAAAAATTCAACCTTGGACTACAAGTTTCAATCTTGGAGTAATGCCGTATTTTGCTGAATTAACAACTGTCCAAAATGGTACCAGAGCAGTTAAAATTGAATTAAATCATGTAAACTCAAATCCAGCTTATCTAATGGCTGATTTCATAGGACTAAAGGAAAGTTGGACTGGTAGTAGAATAGCAACGGTAAGTTTTTGGCTTTATGGAACGGCTGGATGGAAAACACCGTTTAGAGGAATTACTTCAGGCGATACCACATTAATGGATGGTACATATACTGCAACCAATACCAATACTTGGGAACAAGCTATTTATGCCACAAATGTACTTGGTACAAATTTTAGAGCAGTGAGAGTATACGCTGGAACAAATGCTGTTTCTGGAGCTGGTTCAATTGCTTATATTGATAATTTCTCATTGACAGTGAGTCCACAAGCAGTTGGTGGCGTTCAGACAATGGATACTAATTGGGGTGGAAGAGTAGCTGAAAACACTGGACGAGTAAGAGGATATTCAATGATTGGAACAGTACCAAAAGACGGTACTTTAACAGTAACTTTTCCAGCTAATTTCTTCACAAGTTTTAGACCTATGATAGATGTAAGAGTTTTGAGAAATGATATTCAAACTAAGTTTGATAAAACTGGTAGAATTGCTGGAAAGTTTTTTACTGATAGTTGGTTCTCTACTTTATTTCTTTTTACTGGTGGTGGACTTGGAGTCGAAGGTATAGTAGAAGAACCAAGACCAGTTCCATTAATTTCTGAAATTGGGACTGTTTCATGTAAAGTTACAGCTTATTGGAGTCCTGAAAAAAAACAAGATTGTGTAGTGAGTGTTCATGCTTGGGGAGTTTAAAGCTGTTTATCTGATTTATAAATAAAAATCAATATAGCTATAAAAAATATCAGCAGTCCAACTATTACCATTAGCGTATTAATATTTAATTCAGTCATTATTGGTATTTCTCCTAAATTGTACTTGTTAGACTTATTTTTGTTAAGCATCTTGTTTCTAAACACCTTGCCATTATCGTTTACAGCTTATTAGAGAGCTTAAAAGTGCTTATCCCTACTTAGACAACCCTTTTTAAAACTCGCCTCTTTAAAGTTAGGAAAACAACGATGAATTAATTTGATAGTTCAGATTTCCATTTCTCTAATTTTTCTAATTTTACTTCATGAAATGAATAATAAGTTCTATTTCTTATTTCAATCCAATAGGTATTATCTTCACGTTTATATAAAGTTTGAACTCCAATTTTAAATACTTTTTGTTTTATTATTTCGTATTTAAATTGATTATTCATTGTTGGAGGTGGTTCATAATAAATTCAAAAAATCCCAATAAAAATTAACGCCTTGTTTCTTTCTTAAAACCTTCTGAAATTTTAACTCTTCACAATTATGAATTGTAAGTTTTTTACTTCCACCAACTCCATTAATTAATTCCAATGGAGTAAATTTATAAACTAATTTTGATTCACGTATTTCCCAAAGAAATATACAAATGAATCCACATTCTTCAAGCCATTTCATTATCTCTAATTGATGACGTTTTATACCTGAATTTTCTTGCCACATATCAATTGAGCCACCAACAGTAGATTTAACTTCAAGATAAAGAGTATTTTTCTCTGGAACTAATAATCCACCTACAAAATCAGAACCAGTTTTCTTTGCATATCCAACAAATGGTTTATTATCTTTTCCTCTACCAAGAAATGCTTTTGGTTGACGTCTTTCAATGCAGGCAAGTTTAAGAGTTTGATACATGAAACAGGCTCGTTCAATTTCATTCTCAAATTCCAAGCCTTCTCTTGAACCACCGCCCCTTTTCTTTGGTTCATCTCCACTCATAAATTGATTAAGCGGAGACTTATTTGATGTAAATAGATTATCTTGAACCATTTAAAATATCATGTAATGCTGAATATAATTGAATAACTTCTTTTTTTGTTAATTTCACATCGCACTCTTTTTGTAGTTGAGTTTCAAATAAGTGAAGTATAACAAATATATCACCAATATCTGGTTCAATCACAATTCCATTTGATTGATTCATACAAAATTTCCCTTAAATTTCTTCCACAATTCATAAGTTAATAACACATCATTCTTTATATTCTTGGCTTATTAAGTATAATCTGAATTTCATCTAACGCTTGTAAACATTTTAAAAATTGTTTTTCAAGCCATCTATCGAAACTTATTTGGTCAACTTTTGGAGTTTGATTCATTTCAGTATTATATACATCCACGCATTTATCATGAAATTCGAGAGTTGCATAAGTTATGTTACTCATATAAAATTTCTCTTAAATCTCTTCCATAGTGCATAAGTTAATAATACATCATTTTCACTATAAAACTCAAGTGATTCTTCATCATAATCCTTCTTAAAGATTTTTCCTTGTTCAATCAATTTATCAATCGAAATTTCTCCATCTTTAATTGATAATTTAGTTCCCAATTGAAAATATTCAATCCATTTCTTCAACGAAACTGAAGTAATTGACCAATCACTCCCAAATACACCAACATTAGATACTTGTTCAAGATGCTGTTTTAAATCAATATGGTCATTGCCATTAAAATTCTTTCCATTATATGGTTTAATATCTAAATTTAAATCAATACCATGAATTGCAGCTCTAAACATTAAAAATGGAAAATCAAATGAACGTCCATTAAAAGTAACCAATTGAGTAGTTGGTTTGATTAATGATTTAAATCTTTGAAGCATTATTGCTTCATTTGAGTCATATATGAAGTGCCATTTTTCTTCATTAGTATCTTGAAACATTTCCTGAATACCAGTTTCATAAACTCCAATACAGGCTATTCTTCCACCTATTGGAGATAGTGCGCATTTTCTCAAAGCTAATTCATATTTATCATCAGTTTCCTCAACAAATGAAGATAATGAAGTAGCTCTTTTATTGGAGCGTGTAGTCTTACCAACCAAAGATTGTATGAATGGAGCCATTGCAATTTCATAATTATTGCCTTTGATTGTTTCAATATCCACGACTAAAGTATGATTAAACATTTTGTTTTTTCCCTTCTCTTAGTTTTTTACTTAGTGAACTAATTTTTCTTTCATATTTGAAGGCATTACTATACCATTTTTGAGAACAATATCTTGATTCATTGAGAAGATTACTCAAACTTTCAATTAATCTTATCAAATAAAGATATTGACTAATTGGAATTAAAAAACTTTTAGTTTCATCTTTATGAAGATTTTTAATTTCTTCAAATCTATGATGTTCATTGGGAATCATTAATCTCTTATTTGAACTAAATCAGCATCAAATTGTACTCGTCTATCATCAATTCCAGCATATCTCGCCTTATCATATATTAATAACAATTTCTTTGCATCCTCTCTATTTCCAGAATATTTGAAATAATATTGCAATAAAAGAATATCTCCAGCTAATTGAGTAAGTTGATCTGATTCTGATAAATCTCCAGCAACTGGACGATAACCCTCTCTTTTCTCAACATCTCTATTTAATTGAGAAACATATATCCATCCCATATTATATGTTTTAACAAATCTTTTAGTCAATTTAGTTATATGACCAAGCTGATTTCGTTTATCTTCATTACCAACTTCATCCATTAATGTAACAAAATCAACAATAACCAATTTAGCTCCAATAGATTTACAAACTTTTTTCATTGTAATCAAATCATAAATATCATCATAAATAAATAATCTATTCATATACTTTTGATATTTAGCATTTGATTCACCAATTTTGACAATTTCTTCCTGAGTTAAATCACCTATTCGTATTTTATAAGATGAAACTCCAGATAAGTTAGCAATATATCGTCTATATAACTGACTTTTTGACATTTCAAGAGAAAAGAAAACTAACTTAATGTCTGGATTTTTATCAAGAACCATAAGAGATAAAGCTATACACATTGTAGTTTTACCGTGTCCTGGACGTGCGCCAAGAAAAGTAACTTCTTGAGTAGCTATTCCACCAACAACTTTATCTATGGCATTTAATCCTGTTTGAATAACTAATTTTTCACTTGTTCCTTTAATTATACTCTCAATTTCATTGTCAACTTCTTGAACAAAATTATACTCGTTTTGAATAGAAATTAATGAATTAATGTTATCATGAAGCTTGAGTATTATTTCTTCAGTAGCAGATGGATTAGCCTGAATATGACGTTTTGATTCATCTAATAATTCAAGAGATTTACGTTTAATATATATTGTCTCAATCTCTCGAATTATAGTAGATGAAATAATACCTTCTGGGACTTTTAACACAACTCTATCAAGATACTGCTTGGATTCATTCTGTCCAATCAATAAAGCCAATGCAGTCTGAATTTTTACAAAATCAATCCATCCTTCTTCTGAAACTATTTTGTAAACAATATCAAAGAGTCTCTTAGTTTCCTTATGAGCAAAATAATCTGATTTAACTTTAATAATATCATCAGCATCAGTTATTCCCCCAATTATGGCTCCAAGAAAGATTTCTTCAAAATCCAATAAACTAAATGAGATTGAGTTGCTCTGAATCTTTTCGTTGTTTAAAAACTGGTTTAGTGGCGTCATCTTTTAATTGTTTAAGTTCTTCTTGATATTCTTTTTCATTCTTTAATTGGACTATTTGTTCAGCAGAATTTCTTTCAATATCGTCAACTTCTTCAACATTAATTTTTACATCGAACATATCCAATTGAGGTTTTTTATGATGAAAGTTAGTTATTAATAACTCTGAAAGTTTTCTTGTTCTGTCATCTTTACCTAAAGAATAATTGACAGAAAGCCTTTGAAGCTCAAAGTTTTTATACATATCAACAATCTCTGGTACATCGTCATAAGAAAGTATCCATGGAGCTTTACATTTTTCTAAATGATGAGCAAGCGTTCTATGTTGTTGAAGTTTAAATCTATTTTCATAATAATATTGTTCATGGTCAGCGACCCAATATGGTGGGTCAAGATAAAATAAACTTCCACTTTCATCATATTTATCTATAATCTCATAAAAATGACGATTTTCTATTACTACTCCATCTAATTTTTGTCTGGCAAGTTTGAGACGTTCAATAAGAGCCAAATTAAAATTAGCAGAATTAGAATCAATGGAAGCAGAAAAACCAGTACCAATTTGGGAATTGAAGTTTGCCCTAACCAAAAATAAATAAGCGGTAGCTCGCTCAATATCAGTACAGTCATTGAAGTTATTATTATATATATGACAAAACGCTTTATACTGTTGACGAGAATATAATGTCCAATAAACTTTTTCAGCCAATTCTTCATAATTATCTCTTACTTGAATAAATAAATTTACAAGATTTCCATTAATGTCATTTAAACAGTTACGTTGAACTTTTGGTTTATTGAAGAAAACAGCCGCTGAACCCATAAACACTTCAACATAATGTTCATGTTCTGGCATAATTGAAATAATTTGACGAGCAAGTTTTTGCTTACCTCCATACCAATTACAAATAGTAGGCAATAAACTCATTTCTTAGTCTCCAAAAAATCATGAACTCTTTTTAAATAATCTAAAAATTCTTCAAGTTTGACATCACCCTTTGCATGATTACAAAAAGTACAACATGGGACTATATTATCAATCAAATACCCTTTTGAAGAATCTACTCTATCCAAGCCAATATGAGGGGTTTTTCCACCACAGTAATGACAAGATTTTTGCCAAAATAATAAAAATTCTTCATAAGTTATTTTTTATTCATGTCCACGATGTTCAATGGTTCAGAAATATCAGATTCTGGATGTAATTTAATCCATTCATCAAATGTATAGAATTTATAGTTATTCATAATATGAAAATAAGAAAGATTGCTAACCACGCTTGTGGCATTTGGAAATGGCTTCGCTTTGAATGAACAATCATTCTTCCGTTATACCTATCAACCTCAGTATTTCTACCGTCAATCGTAAGCATTGGCTTTATTGAACTTTACCAAGTCCAAAATCGGATAGGACGAGTAGCAATCTCAATATTCAATTAGAATGGTAAATTTTCACCATCAGCAATTTTCTGCAATTCTTCAGCGGTAAGCTGTCTCACATATTTAGAGATTTTGTTATTGATAAATTCAGGATATTCACCAGTATCTGGGTCTGGAGTGTTTCCTTTATTAGTTTGATGTTCAATAGTTACTAATATCCATTGGTCAAGAAAATCATCCGACTCAAGATTATTTGGGTCAAATTTTAGAAGTTTGATTAAATGATTCAAACTCTTTTGAGGAACTTTTTGTGCAGCTTTTGAATAAGCAAGATAATCATCAATATTAATCATCTTACCATTCGGATGTTTTATTGTCCAAGTTAATTTTAACATCAGATTTCCCGATGATTTAGACTTTAGTTCCTCAGCCATTGTAATATTGGCTGGATATTGAATCTTTACATTTTGATGAACTTCATTCACTTCCTTTTGAGTTTCTAATGGAAGTAAATCTTCATCAGGATTTAACATTTCTGCATTTACGTTGAGTCTACTCATGATTATTTTTCCTTTATAAAATTAGTTATTTTTGAGATTTTATCTAAAATACAATTTTCACAAATATCAATCCAAGCAGACTTAAATCCTCCAAAAGTTATGTCAGCAATAACTTCTTTATCATCTTGACGATAAATAATTGACCGATATGTTTTATTCTCTTTTATATTAATAAAAGATTGAACTTCTTTTTCACAAACATCACATATTAATTTTGTCATAATTGACTCAATTCTGAATTTGGTGGTTGGTTAGTTTCTGATTCCTTTTCTAATAATTCTTCTGCAAATTCTCCAAGTTTAAATAGTTTACGAACTGATTCTGGCATTAATGGAATTGTTTCAGGATTTGATTCAACTTCAATTATCTTAAAAATAATTGCTGATTTTAAATCAGGTGATAATTTTATATCTTCATCACGATTAACATTTATCAATGCCACTTCTTCTCTAAACTTATATCTATCAGAAAGAAGCGATAAGTCAAAATAAAGAGTATCAGTGTATCTTATAAAATGAGAAGAATTGAAATTAATCTTTTCAATTATTTCTTCTGAAACAGAAGTTGACTCAATTGACTTTGATTTCTGGCTCTGATCCTTGTTCATGAATGAGGATAGAGCCGACTGGTTCTCTTGGTTCATTTATCACTTCCTTTTTAATTTTAGATTTGGCTGCTTCAACAAATCTCATTATTAACCCTCTTTTCTTTTCTGAAAGTTTTTCCATTGTTTCTCTATTAATTTCAAGAAAAGCACTGATACTATCTTCTGTTGGTTCAATAGAATACTTTTGAATTGTTTCATGAAGACGTTTATATTCAAAATCTTCATTAAAAACTTCCTCAAATTCTACCTCTTCAGATGGAATAATATTTTGAAGTTCTTCGGCAAGATATATTCCATCTAATTCTTGAGCAAATGAAACTTTTAGATTTCTTGCGATAGCTCTCCATTGTAACATATCCTTTGGATATTTTTTCCAATTATCTTTACCAAGCAAACCAGCAACCTGAGCCTCTTTTATTGAATAAGTAGCCATGTATGATTCACAACCTTTCTTCTGGACAGTTACAGTACAAATTGTATCACCTTCATTGAACTCAACTTTTATATTTCCCTCCATCTTTCCACTTCGTTGAGCTAATGCAACCATTAACCTGCCTTCCATTCCAATTCTACCATTGATTGGAGTTAATTGCTGTAATGCTGACATATATGGGATATTAAGTTCTTTTCCTTTCAACATTACAGCCATCACTTGTTCTGGACTTTGATAAATAGGTGGAAGAAAATTAGATTTCAATAATTCAATGGCAATCTTTTTATGTTGATTCCATTGAGCTAAAAAATTATCAACTTGTGTTGATAATTGTTTTTCTTCTACCTTTTGAATTTCATCTTTTTCCATATTTCTAACCTTCCATAGCTTTTCGTTTCAACATTTCATTGGCTACTGCATCAATAATTGCCTTTGATGCAAAATATGTTATCTTAATATCGCCAAACTTTTCTTGAAGTTCATCTAACGCTTTCTTTGCATCTCTGAAAATCAGCATTGAGATGACATTTTGAGAATAACTTTTTTTAACTTTTGACATTTTGTTTTCCTAATTCTTGTTCTGCAAATTCAATGGCTTCCTGAATCAATGATACAACCGCTTTTATTCTTTTGATAAAAAGAAAATCATATACATTGAAATCAAAATGCCCATGCTCATGAAGTGTTGGAGAAATTCCAAAGTGTTTATATATGTAATCAACTTCTAATGTAATGGTAATAAACTCTTCTTTTTCTTTTCCATATTGTTTTGTAAAAAGAAAAGTTGATTTCATTTGTTTGGAAGTTAATTTTGGTTCAATATTTAATTTTTTCATTTCTTTTTCCTTAATCCTAAAAGTTTAAAAATATCTTGTTTAGCTTTCAAATAATCAGTTACATCTTTCCCTGAAAAGGATTCAGGGAAACGTATATTGACAGCACTGTTGCAGTAAGTAGAAATATTCTGAATAACCAAGTCAGACCCTCTCTCACCAGCTTCATCTTTATCATAAATAATTATTACGTCTTTTTGGAAGAAATAGTGGTTCCATCCTGATTGCCAATTCGATGCGCCCGATGTGGATGTAACAGAAGATATTCCAAGTGATTGGAGAGCGAGACAATCAAACTCCCCTTCACAGATAATGACCTGAGATTTTGAAAGAGCTGAGAATGGAAATAATCTTCTTCCACCTTCTTGCCAATAGAAGGATTTCGGAACTCTTTCTGAACTATGGAGTTTAATGTTGACAAACTTTCCAGTTCTTGATTTAATTGGAATAGCATATCTTTGAGAGCTTGTGTCATATCCTAATAGAAATTTTTTAATAATAAAATATGAAATTAGTCTTTCTCGAATTAAATACTGAAGTTTTGAATAATCATTCAGTAGATTTTTATGTAGTTGTTCAATTACTTTTGAACTTATTGGTTCATTGAACGTAATTGTAGCTTCATCTTCCTCAGTTTTAAGTTGTGATTGAGTCTTGATAGTCTGCAATAAATCCAAGTCTGGAGTTCGTCCTGTAAGCTCCATAAACTTATAAATATTCCCAGAAGCACCACAACCAAAGCAATAGTATTGAGTTGTATTTTCATTAACATAAAAGCTCGCAGTTTCTTCTTGATGAAATGGACATATAGATTTCCATTCTCCATCTTTAGTGGTTTTCTCCAGTTTTAAATACTTCTGATAAATTTCTATCATTCATCAGTCAAGATTTAGAATTATTAATTATACTAAGTATATCTTCATCAATAGTAATTTTTGAATATTCAGTTTGAAGTAGTTTTAAACACCCTTCAAGATATAAAATAACTCCTTTTCTGGTATATCGTTTAAGATTGATAGGAGTAATTTTATATGTTGAATTAATCTTTTTCCCAACTAATTTATAATGAAGTATTCCAAGTTTCTTTAACTGTCGTATCTCTCTACTGATACTCGGTCTATATTCATCTGGTAAATGTTCACATAAGTAATCAAGTTTGAATATCAGTGAACTCTTTTTGCTCATCGGTGGACTTACTTGAGCCTTGTGAATTAGAATCTTTATTATCTTTTGCTTTAGACTTTCCATTCTTTTCTCTAAATCTGTCAGTGATGAATTCATCAATTGATTGCCATGTAGCAACTTTAAAATTATTTTTCTCTTCAAATTCAATTCCACTTTCATGAGCTACAAATACTTTTACATATTCAAATTGTTCAGCATATAATTTTGCTCTCTCATATTCAATTATTGGAAAGATTATGATATCAAATCCAATTCCTCTTGGAATGGAATTATTAAAATGATATGCTTTAATTAATTTTTTATATGAATTGAATTTTCTCCAAACACCTTCTATATTATGTTTTGTGGGAGTAAGATTGACTGAGACGTGCAATTCAATCTTTCCATTATCCAGAAAATTGAGCATAACGTCTGAAGTTAATATTTCATCAAACGCTAAGATTTTAAGTTTCATAACTTGGAAATGATATAATGTATTCCCATAACAATTAGAATTATTACTCCAATACAAACCGAAATCAAAATTGGACTCAATACCCACCACCAACTCCAATCTATATAATGAGTAAGCTTTAATCCAATAAATAAAATGGTTAATAGACCTATAAATCCAATACCACCAGATGATGAACTATTTTCACTCATAATCCATATTCTTTCTTCTGTTTATCAATTAATCTATTCATTTCATCACATAATTCTTCTGAATTAGAAAGACTCAATTTCTCAATCAAACTTGGAATCATTGAATCATAAGAAAGATATTCTTGCCATATCGCATATATGAAATCAATATCTCTTGAAATATCTTCAACTGATATTTCATACTCTTGAGATTCTTGAATCTCTGGAAGATATTCATTCTCATCATATTGTATCTCAAAGCCACGCTCTTCAAGTTCTTCAATTATTAAATCTAATCGAAGAAATATAAATTGATGATGAGTGTAGAATTTTTGTAACATTCTATCATTATCATTTGGAGAATATAACTCATCTGAAATCTTGAAGAACAATTTATTGAGCACACTTCTCTCAATTAAAAGCGTAGCATTATCCAAGTATTCAGGCGGTATGTGAAGTATCTTCATCTTGAACTATTTTTGGTTTTTCTAAGATTTCAGTTAAAATATCAATTCTCCCTTGAAAATATGCTATATGCAATAAATTCCTTTCATGATAACTCACTGATTGATAACTTTTAAGTCTTTCAACAAGTGAATCAAATTTTCTTACGGCTATGTCGTTGATTTCTTGTTTCATTAGTTTCTCCTTAATTTATTGATTAAATCAATTAAAATATTCTGTTGAGCCATTGTATCAACTCCATCATGGACAGAATTTACAATAACTCGTTTCTTTTCAATAAGTTCATATATCCATTCATCTATTGTATCTAACCCAATAAAATAGTAAGCCATCACTGAATCCGTTTGACCAATCCGATGAACTCTATCTTCACATTGTTCATGAGTTGCTGGATTCCAACCTAATTCTACAAAAGCTACATTTGAAGAAGCTGTTAAATTAATTCCAAGTCCACCTATTGCAAGCGAGCAAATGATTAATTTACACTGCTCATCATTTTGAAATCTTTCTACTTGTCTATTCCTTTCTTCAATGGAATCTTCACTAAAAATAAAAGCCGCATATGGAAATTCTTTAAAAATAGCTTTTTGTATTTCAATATGGTGAGCATATATTACTAATTTTTCATCTGTCTCAATGAAATCTTTTACCCACTCAATAATTTGCGCCAACTTACCTCTGGCTGATGTTTGTTTAAGATACTCAATCATTGCCAAAGTATTACTTACAAACTTTTGTTTTGTCTCATCCATAAATCCTGATAGATGACCAATCTTAATTGATTCGTCTCTTATAAATGTAACAACTCCCTCTAATACTTGATTGTATTCATCTCTATTATCAATTTCAATATCAATAATAGTTTTCTGTTTTGGAGGAAGTTCTTTCAATACATCCTTCTTGTTACGTCTAACATAACATAACGCACGTAGCCGTTCATTGAGAATCTCAAGATTTTTAACTCCAACTAATCTTCCTCTTTCAACTACACAAAATTCTCTGACAAATCTCGCATAACTACCAAACATTGTACCATTTAAATGACCAAGTATTCGTAACTGAGAAACAAGTTCTTCTGGACGATTAAGTATTGGAGTTCCAGTAAGAAGATATATGTATTCTTTATCTTTACATAAAACTTCAGTAGCTTGAGTTCTTGCCGCATTTGGACTTTTGAGATAATGTGATTCATCACAGATAATTGCTTTGAATTCCATTTTCATCAAATCTTTATAAATTCCTCGAACAACTTCATAATTCATTATAAAGAAGTCAATGTTCTTAGTATTCTTGGAGAAGAGAAGCGAGAAAGTATTTTGTGGAGTAAATATATAACTTGAACGATTTGGTAGCCATTTCTTAATTTCATTCTGCCAATTGTATTTTAATGATGTTGGACATATAACAAGGCATGGAAATCGTTGTTTTGATTCAATTGCTACTAATGCTTGAATAGTTTTACCAAGCCCCATTTCATCTGCAATAAAAGTTCTCTTTTTATCAATTGCATATAACACACCTTCAACTTGAAATGGTCTGAGTATCTTGGCAAATTGTGGTGGAATTAATGGGTCTTTGTGAATAGTGATTGTTTCAGATTTGAAAATATCTTCTGGAATAATAAGTGCCTGAGAATCCTTACTTTGAGTGATTTCGTGTTGGGAGGGAACACTGATTTCTCTCACTTCGGAAATCTCAGGCGTTATTTCTTCATAGGTTGTTTCTTCAATATTATTATGTTCTTCCCCCCAATATATACCAACAGTTTTATCCATCATGTTAGACTGTATATTCTTTTCTGAATCTTTTCTAAAATCTTGAAATATAGTGAGGTCTGACATTTATTTTACTTTAATAAAGTATTGATGCCAACTAATCCTTGCTACCAACATAAGATAGTAACTTTTATAAAAAATTTCATATCCATTTATTGTTTTTCTTTGAATAATGTAAGTTACTTTAGGCTCTAATCCAGTTTTTTCTTCAAATTCTATGTAAGAAAAACGTGGATTTCTTTTAATCTTATCCCCAACTTTTAGAGATTTAAATTGTTTGAGAGTCATAATTTTTTATCAGCTTCTAACATTTCCAGTAAAATTCTAAACTTTAATTGTTCTAACAATCCAATTATTTCTATCGTGGTAAAATCAGAGCGGGTGACATCAAAACAAGTTTTACCGTCAATTCTTGTATAAATTTCAATTTTTACTGTTTTTTCCATATTTTTGTGAAGTTATTCAGTTTGATATTCCTAACTTTAAAGACGTTTAAATTTTTACCCTTAGATTGCATCGAGTTAGCAAGAATAATCTCCTAAAACGAATCCTCAAGCGATTAGATATAGTCCTACGCTTAGGATGCAATGCTTAGACAATTCTAAAAGATACAACTTAGACTTAGGAATGTTGTTCTGAAACTTTATCAAGCTCAATACAATTTATTGGAAGAAATTCAATAATATCATAATCTCTTTTAAGAACATTTGGAGCAAGATAAAACTTAATATCAAGTTCATCTCTTAAAGTATCCATTTGTCTCAGATTATTGGGATTAATACTGTAATCAATGTCCAATACAACTTTCTTTTGGACTGTTACGATTGCTGTAATGCGAGTTTTGGTCATAAAAATTTAGTCTTAAAATTGAAGGTTGACTTATATCATTCCATGCTGTAATAGGAACTTGCTGATGTTTACTCACTTCACCTGACACATATAACAGTATATTCAGGAATCTCAAGAGCGTATATCTGCAATATATAAGTCAACCATAAGTTCTCACGGTTGGAATTGAACCAACTATCTGATAAAACTGCAAGGTAAAATCAGAGATACTCCTGAAAGTGCGTGAGACTACCAGCTACGGAGCGTAGCGTTGTTCTCGTTGAGAGAGTCGAACTCCCAATCAGTTGAATCGCCCGCACAAGGGTGAGAAACTGATAACCCATTCACGAGAACCATTGATTAGCTCAATGCCTTGCGTATCAATGCACGCAATGTATCTGGACCAGATACACCAGCGTCAACACTCAAACCTTCCTGTTGCAACTTGTTGGCAACTGGACGTTCAAGTGATAATCCAATCCATACTGACTCAGCATCCACATCTTCCTTCTCTTTCCTTGGAGGAAGAAATTCATTTAATCCAGCTCTATCAATTAAAGCACGAAAAATTCTCGCACCATTAGTGGTAGGTGGATTGATTGTTAATGTAGTACAAAGTTCGTCGCTGACTTCACGACTCACCTTTGCACCAAGATACATCAACTTGGACGCTGACTTATCTTTTGGTGCTTCTGTCAAGAATCCATCAACTGTGGTAGCTGCTATTTTTTTCTTACGCTTTCCCTCAGTTTCTGTTTCTTGAGTTTCCTGGTCTGTCATAAACAGATTCCTTTCTTTATAAGTTATTCAGCTACTTAGTTATTTTGAAGTCTGGATGAGGTAGCTGGTTTACTCATCGCTTGACTATTCTTGCACTAATTTCGTCAATATATGATATCATGTCCTTGCAGTTAGAGATTCCTTCTTCAAAATCATCTTTCTCATGTCTTTGAAGTGCTTTTTCTGCCATAGTTTTTATTTCAGAGAGAGACATCTCTCTATTTTTATCAATAAGACATTGTAAAGTCTTATTAAGTGCTCTTCTTTTGTGTTTTTTCATAAAAATCTCCTTGCAGTTAATTGATAGCTACTTATTTTGATTGTGAAGTCTTAGACAGTGTAGCCGTTTTACTGTCAGTTGACTGTTTATTGATGAAATTTCTAAACTTATTCTCATTAAATCTTGGATGAGAAACACTTAAATATCTGCAAAACACATCCACAATTTCTTTGTGCATTTCACTTCTCCTGTAGCATGGCTTATTATATGCTATCAAAATACGAGCAATCAATTCAAAATCTTTTTTTGTCATATTAGTTTTAGTTGAAATTAAGTTGAATTTGGTTAGTAATTTTACGTAAGACTTTGTAAGGCAATTCTTTACCAGTCAAAACACGCAGAGCTTTGATTTTTGACTGACTACGATTTTGTCTCAATTCTAAATTATAAATATCAGCCATAGCTCTCGCAACATAATAGTGATTAGTTCTCAAGATGGAAACACCATTAGCCCTACAAACTGAGTAACAATAGAATGTTTGGCGTTTACTCATGAATGAAGTTCTTAAAATTTTGTATACCCTTTTCAGTTATTGAAACACCAATGCTTGGATGAGTTTCACAAAATTGTTTATACAATATATCTAATTCTTTAAGAACTTGTTTTATAAGAGTAAATTGAGCAGCAGATAGTATAAGGAAATTATCGTCCTTTTCGCCAAATATTTCCATGATTTTCTCTTGACCGATATTTGCAAAAATAAAATAACAAGCATCAAGAGCTATATATGCTTTTTGTTCAAGAGTTAATTCATCAAATGTTGGATTTTCAATTGACATATACTTTAGTCCTTGAGCTTGGTTGACCAAAACAGTGAATGTATTTGACTGTAAATAATTGATAGACTTGTACTTGGAAACCATGAGTAGTGTAAGAATACCAAGCTATTTCTGAATGAGCTTTTTGTTCAAGTGAAATTATCATATTCCACTAATAACCTTACAGTTTAGTGAATGATTAGTTAGTTTCTTGACCAAAAATACATTGGTGCAAGTATGTCCATAAGAAAATCAATTACAACAACGGATTTCTTGGCACATTTTCTTTCATGATATTTTTTACCAAGAAATTGGTAAAATTCATAAACAATTTTCTTCATTGAAATAAATCCTTAATTGGTTTGAGTATTTCTTTTTGAGTAATTTTGGGTAATTGTTCAAACCTTAAACCAATACTATTCTCAGAATCTACTTTATCTATTATCATTGGAATCTTACATTTCCAACAATTAAGATTACCTGATTTTTTATGACGTGGCGTCATACAACCACACTTATTACACTTCCAGAATAGAAGATTTTTTGCCATAATTATTCTCCTAAAATGATTTTATCAATCAAATTGCTTGATGCGATGATTATAATGATAATTATTGCGAGAGCAAGGAATTTGAATTTATATTTATTCCAAATAATCACTGAAAAGCGTTTCAGTGTATTAGTATTATTCATGACCTTGTAAAGTTTTTTCTCAATTTATGATAAGTGAGTTATCATCTGACATATCTTCCATCGTCCAAACTTTCCCTCAATACTATCTATTATTCTGTTATCTTATTTATTTTCAATAACTTATATACTTTGTATTTTTTATTTTTTCATCTTATGAGTAGTATTGTAATAGTTATTTTTATTTATTTATGGTATTACCTTTTTTAACTATCAATACTCATCAACTGAATAAATAATTATATCAATAACTATCACTAAAAATACAAATATATAAAATACTAATACTTAATAATAGAAGATAATAGTATAATATATATAGGGGGTTGTAGGGGGTGTCAATTTTCTACGTTAGTATAAAAGTATCAAGGATTGGTAGAAAAACTTAATTCTTACACAACGTGGATTTGTAACTCACAATCTGGGCAGAGATATACAGTGAAAACTACTATCTTATCCATATTTATACCTTCCCCAACTCTGGAATCTTTACTTAAAGAAGCACCACATAAACATTGATGACTAAAATCTTTGTAGGCTATCCCTAAGTATGCTTGAAGCGTGAACTTTGTTTTATCCATAATAAGTTACTCCTTGCAGTTTAATGGAAAATTAGTTAATTAGTAAATTTATAAACGAAACCAAATAAAAGTACTCATACATACCACTATTTGGTACTTATTAAAATTAGTGGTATATACTTGGAGATACCATCTACGAGAAAACTCTAAACAAAATCCATTGTCTGGATATTTATATACTCGCATTTTTACACCTTGCAGTTAAATGGATATAATAATTAATTAGATAAACTCTTTAATTTCTGGACATATTGGTGTGCTTTAGATAGCTTCTTCTTAACCTCTTTTATCGTCATAATTACAATAACATTTCTTTCTTTGTCCATAAACCAATACCCTTTTTCTACGGAGTACTTAGACTTTGTTAAATATAAGTATTCGTAATGTGGGTACTTGGAAAGAAATGCTTGTATAAAAGCAAAAAATGCGTCTGGTTCGTCAACAGTGTACTTTACTATTGGAGCTACTAACTTCTTAGCAAAGATTGGACTCCATTTCTTTTCCGACTGTGGAATCTTAACTGTTGTTGGAGCTGGCTGGTCCAAGTTAGGTATTATTAACTTTGTACCTTTACCTCTGGACTTTGGTGCACTATTTAAGAAATCATCAATTGCGGACATTGCAGTTTATTATGTTATGTAAAATAGTTCCGTAGGATAACTTTCGTCACCCTACGGATTAAGAAACTAAGCAAGTTCTTGTTTCTTCTTTAGCAATGCGTACTTTATAAGTTCTTGGGAAGAAGAAACGATGGTCGAACCGTTTTGCTCAAACATTGTTTTTATCTCCTCGTACAACGCCTGTGTAATGTAACTGCCGTAGTACAATTCATCTTCCGCCTTACGTACTTTATGGGTACGTTTAGAGCCTTCGCCTGCTAAGAACTTATCTGTTGCAGACATTGGTACGCTATTGCCTTCATCTGTTGTAGGCATATAGCACCTTGCAGTTTATGTAAAAGAACAGTTAATTAAGTTTGGTGCTCCAGACGTAGTAAGTATCCTTCGCACCTATCCTAAGTATAGTAAACATACAATTAAAAAGCAAGCTATTTATTTTATTTATTTTAATGCAAGTTTACATAATACGGCTAACGTGGCACAGTAGTTGTTATTGACCGATACCACGCAGGGGTTTACGAAAGTTCGCAGCGTGCGTCTTACCTCACCCTTTGATACATCCCACCATTTTCAAAACCATTTTCCTTCAACAGCCATCACTTTAAAATTCCTAACTTTTACTGATAATTCTTAATAAGTTATTGAGGTGATTGGGTTTATGGAGGTACTTGCTTTTTTGGTATTTATTACGTATGTTCTGCATAGCAGAAAATGGTATGGAGTTAGGAAAAACTTTTCAATAAGGAAATACTATGAAAGTTATCAAATTATGAAAATGAAGAAATATATATTTATATTATCAGTTTTAGTTAGTTTTATTTTGACATCGTGTGATATTGTTGTTCCTCCTGACAATATAATTGAATCTGTAAATGCGCTGGGGAAACCCATGCGTTATCGAATAACAGATGGAGCGATTATACGTTTTGCGCTTGATTCATTGCCTGAAATAATTGGCGAAAGTGCTATTGCAGGTATGCTTGATACGTTCATTGTTTATTATGAGAATGGCAAACCAGAAGTGATGTTCTCAGCTATTGTCTATAACTCATCATACACCGTAACATTTCATGTCGATACATTTGATGTGAATGGCGATGTACCAAATATCTTCCGTGCAGAGTTGCTCACGATGGGGAATAAGGTTGTTGATGTTGCTGATAAGACATCTTTTTGTGTATGTGAATCACGCCCAATAGATTATGGTTATCCCCCATCAGAAGAACCACGTACACTTGCACCACGATGGGCGGATGAATACCCGTATAATACGAGGGGACAATGCTTTGACCTTGATGGATTGAAGTACGGGAAATATCAAGTACGTTATACGTTTGATCCAGACAATTTGTATGGTCAGTTTCAGGTTGTGATTTTCACGGTGATATGGGACGGAACGAACTTTTATGCGGTGAAATAATAATAAGAAAGGAGCAATAACTATGCATTACAAAAACGGAAGAGAAGCAAAAAACGGTGATAAGGTGATATTTATTCCCACCTATGGTTCTCCAATGATTGGTATCCTTTACGATGCTACTATTGGGAATGATTATTGCAATGGGAAGATAGCACCCATCTTGCCGAGTGATCCATGTCCAAATCTGAAAGAATGTTTGCATCTGGATGATGCGCTTTCAGTGATAGCTAACATTCCAGAAGTGGTTAAATAACATGGCATCCCCAACAGAACAAATATTGACAGAAATACAAGTAATTAAAAATCAATTGCTTCTGATGAGCAAAGACATCGCCAATATCAAATTGTATTCACAGTACAATTTAAGTCTTGGATGGGAAGATGTTACTCCTTCAATAATAGATTTGACAAAAGAAGGTTTCACGCAAATGGATATGATTTTGGCTGGAGAATATCTTGGTGGCGTTGGCGGGATTGTTATGGAGGATGTTACAGGTGTTGCCTATATAGACCTACGAGTTAATGCGGCACTTGGGAATCAAACCACTCTTTATCAAAATGCTAACACCTTCAGTTGGATGTTCAAAATATTTTCTAAGGGCGATGGAAGTAAAAAAGGCGACTCATTCTTTTTACCAATGAATATTGTACCAGCAAGAAATATTCAGATAGGACTTGAGATAACAAGCCCCGCATTAACTGGCAAGATGAATTTCTTTATCTCTTATGGTCGGGCGAGTGTGTGATTTTATTATAAAGATGGTACTCAGTTATAGAGTTTAAATTCAATGGGAACATGAACAAATGAAGAATACAGTTAGATGAGTCTGTATCGTTTCCGACATCGCATTGGAAAATAAGTAGAAATACTGAAATAAATCATGATTGCATTGAAGCCATCTTTTTTAATTAAATGGGAAAGCAAAAAGAATACATCACAAAAGAAGAATTTGATAATCATTTACAAGATACTGCGAGAGGATGGGAAAGATTGGAGGCAGTAGAAACAAACACTTCTTCTCTTGAAGAAGAAGTTCTTGGAAATGAACAAACTGGTAGGAAGTCTTTACGGATGGAATTTACTCATTTAATTGAGAAATTGACTTCCAATTTTATCTCTGAGCAGAAAAAGACAAGAATCACTGTAATTGTGGCAATGATAATTGCAGTAATAGGAATTATAGTTGAAAGAGTAATTAATTAATTATTCACATTTAAGGAGTTATTTATGACTGATTTAAAAACAACATGGACAACATGGACAGCAGTAATAACTGGTATCGCAAATATTCTGGGACATTTCAATATAATTATCTCAGAAGACATTGGATTGGTATTGACTTCTGTTGGAATTGCTTTATTGGGATATTTCGCAAAAGATAAACTATCAACTAATTAACAGATTCACTGGCTCATGGTGAATCATCTCAGGAGTGGGTGGTTTTCTTCACCGTTTCTCATCCACTCCACTATTTTATGGATATATTACTTAAATTTTTATCAGAACAAGATGGAACACTAAGTTCCACTCGTTTGAATGCTTTGTTTTGTGTTTTAGTGGCTCTATATATGATAGTATATTCATACCACACTGGAAAAATTCTTAACACTGAAATGGTTTATGCGTTATTCGGGTATGCTGGATTAATAAAAGTAGTATCTAAATTTGCTGAGAAGAAATGAGTGAAGATAAAAAGTCAAACAAATTAGTAATTTTATTATTTATACTGATTTGTGGTGCTTGTATATATGCTGGAAGTCAATTATTTCCGAAAGTTATCACCAGTATTCAATATGATACTACTTACGTTGAAAAAAGAATTGAAGTTCCAATTGAAAAGATTGTTTATCGTCATTTACCAGCGAAATTAGACACTATTTGGAGAAATCAAGATGAAAGAACGCCTTTTGAACATCCTGAACGTGATATTGTTGCGAAACTTGATACTGTTCTTACTTCT
>ERZ1292642.54-Hain-H14-01um-R1-54-length-59128-cov-6_pt2 | contig 49029 bp, 68 predicted proteins | sample MGYA00564403_ERZ1292642 | MGnify/ENA primary metagenome ERZ1292642 (study PRJEB36523, sample SAMEA6512643) | groundwater metagenome | collected 2019-01-09 | study: AquaDiva: Metagenomics assemblies of 32 groundwater samples
AATAGATGCCAATATGGTTCATATTCGCAACGATATGTTTAATGTATTTAAAAAATTTAAGTCAAAATGTCCTAATATGGATGAGATTCATGAGCAATATCTTTATCTGCCTCTTAATACAAAGGTAAGCAAGAGTGATGTGAAATATATTTGTAACAAAATAAAAGAATTTTATGGATACACAATATAGGAATTTCTTTAAAAATAAGGGCGTAGAAAAAATAATAGAAAAGACAGACATGAATATGCAAGATGATGGCGATATAAGGCGTGTCGAGATTATAGTTCTCAAATACAAATCTCCGGACATGGAGAAGGATTGTGTTAGTAGAATTGTAGAATATACAAAATGGCCATATAAGCTAAATATCTTTGACAATAGAGGTAACGGTCCAAACACAGCCAAAGCGTGGAATAAGTTAATTAGAGAGTCTACTTGTGACTATATTCTCTTTATAGATTCCGATGCATTTGTACAGGGAGAACTGCTTGTGCACGATATTCCAAAAAAGGTATGCTGGCTTACAGAAATGATGAAAGCCTTTGATATGCACGATAATGTTGCGATAGTTGGCCCTGTTTGTGGCACTCCGGCCACATCTACTATACAATGGATGAGACCAAGCGACACAGAACCTTATTCAATAGATGGGCATCTTTCTGGATATTGTTTCTTAACAAAGAAATCCATTTACGAAGATACAGGATACTTTGATGAGGACTTTTGTTTCTATGGTCAGGAAAGTGACTGGATTGAGAGAGTTATGGAAGCCAATATTTATGACGGTAAGAAATATAAGATAGTTATAGCTCCAAGGGCACATGTTGTTCATGGTTACGATAATAGTGCCAGTATAGCCGCCAAAGAAGCGGAGCAAGTAGGCGAGTTAAATCCTGTAATGGATGCTGAGTATAGTTATTTTTGTTGGAATGAGAAGAAAAGAATAAGATTAATGCATAGGGGAATACCTTACAAGTATGACCGTATGGACTGGAATGTTAGATAACCAGGATAAAAAGAGAGTTATGATTTTGGGGGCAAATGGTTATATAGGTTGTGCTCTATATTTTTTGTGCAAAGATAACCAATATAATGTTCTCGGTATAGATAATGGTTTGAAAGATAGAAATCTAAGAGAAGTTGGTAGCAGTTCACTGAAATGGCATAGAGGTCCTGCCGAGTTAGATAAGTTAGATATATCTACTGAGTACAAATATCTTAAGGAGATAATCAAGGGATTCGGACCGGATGTGATAGTTAATCTGGCACAACAGCCATCAGCACCCTTCTCTATGATGAGTGCTGTTAATGCCACAGAGTCTCAGAGAAACAACATAATGGGGGGTCTGAATGTTCTATGGGCCGTAAAGGAAGTAAACCCAAACATACATGTTATTCAGCTTGGCACAGCCGGAGAGTATTCAGATTGGTTGTATCCTCAGCAAATAGAGGTTCCGGAATCAAGCAGAATAAAAGTAAACTACAAAGGCAATGAATGGGAAATACCTACTCCAAGATATTTCGGTAGCTGGTATCACGCAAGTAAAATGTATAGCTCATATAACGCTGATTATGCGTGTAGAATATGGGGACTAAGAGTAACAGATATTAATCAAGGTATAGTATATGGTCACACTGAAGATTCTGGATTCTTTTATGATGAATGTTTTGGTACTGTATACAACAGATTCGTTGTTCAGGCAGTATTAGAAAGACCATTAACCGTTTATGGCACAGGAGAACAAATGCGAAGTTTTATAAATATAAATAACTCAATACAGGCTATAGATTTGTTAATTAATAACCCGCCCAATAGTGGAGAATATAGAATAGTACAACAGTTGACGGAGTTGTACACCATAAATCAAATAGCAGAAATGGTTAGTAAATTAACTGGTGCCAAGATAGATTACTATGCTAACCCTAGAATAGAAATGAAATCAAACAAGTTTAAATTCGAGGCCAGTAAATTAAAGACACTGGGGCTACAAACAGTACCCATGTCACATGAACTGCCAAAAACAATTAAAATGGTTCAAGAACATAAGGATAAAATAATTCCTTCTATTATTGAACCTAAGACAAAATGGAAATAAAACAAGAACTTATACAACTATTTAATAATCTGTGGCACAGAGGAGAGATGATTAAAGGTTTTCTTCTCATAAATGAGTGTGTCCCACTTGAGTTAAAAGATGATACTGACATTGTATCTCTAAAAAATGAGACCCAGGATAGACTATCTGAAATTAATCAATGGAATAAAACAGGCAGACCATTTCAAGAAAATCATGCTTTTCTGGAAAATCCCCTATCTTGGCCAAAGTTTAAACTAACCTACGAACACATAAAAAGAGTAGAAGCTAAATCCGTTCTTGATTGCGGGACATATACTGGAGACTTTCTAGGTATTCTGGCCAAAGAAAACTTAAAGTGTGTAGGTCTGGACCTACACATTGACCTAATGGAGAAGTTGAACAAGAAATATAAGGGCAATCCATTATTCTTGTTCAGTAATCTAAGAATGAATCCTATGTTGGCGTTAATGCAGAAATTTGATGTTGTAATGGCGCTGGATGTCCTTGAGCATGTGACTGATTTTGTTGGAACTCTCAATTTTATTCATGAAATGGCCAAACCAGGTGGATTGGTAATCGTAAATCTTCCTAAGAGTGTGCCAGGATATAAGGATGAGGCGCTAGAACATCTAAGGATGTACGGTGAAAAGGAAATCAATGATATATGGGGAGGGTTTGACAACTTTAAAATGGAAGATTGTAAAGATGAATTAAGAAGAGAAACTTCATTTTTCACATATACAACACCAAAATAATATGAATAAATCAAAAACAAGAGTAATATTCGTAGGCAATTTATATACATTGCCATATAGTCCAGACCACGCTGGCGTAACGCAGGCCCTTAAACAATTAAAAGAATCCGATGAAATTGAGGATTTTGAAATAGCAGACCCTCATTATCATCATGTTAGTGGTAAAAATATAGTTGATACCATGAAAGAGTTTGGGCCAACGCTGATAGTTCATGGCATGACAGACAGCTTAACGAGTCGTTGGATATCTCAAATAGGTCAGGCAATGCCTGATGTTATTCAGGTTATGAGTATGTGGGACTTTAGACCAAGAATTTTAAACTACGATGGTCTATGGGAGACATGGAAAGAGGCGGGTAAATATCTTAAATTAATAACCTTATCCAACAAAGAGCAGTTGGATTGGTGGAGAGAAGATTTTGGAGTAATGACTATGTATTGGCCTCATGGTTGTGTTGTTAAAGACGTTGAGTTTGACCCCAAGTTTCAATACGACTGCGTGTTCGTGGGAGATAGACATATGGCGCCTCCTTATAATGAAAGGGTTAAATTAATTGATGAAATAGATAGATTATTGAGGCAAAATGGTAAAAAGATAGAGTGGATTAATAAGCCAGGTGGCGATGCCAATCAGGAGCGCGCTCAACTATGGAAAGACCTTGGTAAAATATATTATTCTTCTAAAACCGTACTGGACATATCTCACTTCTGGCAAGCAGATGGCTATGCCAGCGGTAGATACTTCTATACATCAGGATTAGGTGGCTGTGCGATATCTAAGAGATTCCCTAGTTGTGAGGAGTTATTTCCAGAAGGAACTAAAGCATATTTTGACACACCGGAGGAAGCTGTAAAAAAAATACTGTTCTATATAGAAAATGAGTTGGCCAGAGATACAATGAAAAAAAGAGGCAAAGTACATGCTAATAAACATCACACATATGATGTTCGCTTTAAGCAATTATTTAATATTCTTGGATTATAATGAAACAAAAATTCAACAATCACGAAGAATATTTTGATGAAATAAATGACATGCTTAATACAGATGGTGACTATTGGGACCTATGGAATAGAAAGTTCATTATTGGTAATAGATTTCTTGGCGTTTGGACAGAAAAGAATCCATCAGATGCATGGAGATACCAGCAAATATTGTTTAAACACAGACCGGACTTAATACTTGAAACAGGAAGCTTTAAGGGAGGTTCTGCACTGTACCTTGCTACTATATGCGACCTTATCAAACATGGTAAGGTTATATCAGTAGACAATAGGGATAACGGTCAGAATGAGATTGTTCACCCAAGAGTAGAATTTAGAATAGGTAACTGTTTAGAACAAGAATACGACCTAAAAGACCAGAAAGTTATGGTTATAATGGATTGCGACCACACAGAAGAGCATGTTGAAAAAGAACTGAAAAAATATTCTAAATATGTTACATCTGGTCAGTATTTTATTATAGAAGATACCGTTGTTCATGGTGCGATTAATGCCATACGATTATTTATGAACAAAAATTCTGATTTTATTAAGGACGATGCGCCTTTGTTCACGTCTAATTATGAGGGCTATTACATAAGAAAATGAAAGAAGGAATATATACAGACCCAAAAAATAAAGTAGATATAAGACCCAAGATAGCAAATGTTATTGTGACGTATGTTCCTGATGGTCAAACAGAATTCGTGCCAGTTAGGTCAACTTTTGATTACGACAAGTATGAACACTACTACGAAAACAAACTTGAAACCATAAAGTTCACATTGGCGTGTCATAATCACTATAAGGCCGGAGCAGAATATGATGTAATAATTGTAGATAACGACTCAAAAGACAAAACTACTCTTGAATATATAGACTCTTTGCCATATCAAACTCTTCATAGAGAAAATGTAGGTTTCAGTTTTGGTGGGTATAAATTGGCCTGGGATACGTTCGGTGATAAATACGATTACTATGTGTTCAATGAGCAAGATGGCGTACCCGCAAAAGATGGTTGGCTTCTGGAATTAGTAAATAGGTTTGTGTCAGAGGGAAATATAGGTGTTGTAGGTAATAACGTTGAGTCTCATAACTTAACGAGTCATTATTGTAAAGATGTTAAACATTTAGCAAATATAGAGAGAGATGTCATATTTAACCTTGATGGATTTATGAGTTTTACAAGTTCAAATATATTAAAACAAGTTGAAAAAAATGGTGGTCTAAAAATAATACCAGTCAAGGGAGATGTCCTGGCTGAGTATAACGAATTAATATCTCAACAACCCATACTTGAGTTAGGGTACAAAATATCTGCATTTAACGACGGAGAACACATTTCGTATGGTGGGGTATCATTTCTTGACCAGAATCCAAAGTTTAAAGACATGTCTTATGATAAAATATCACCCATGGTTTTAGGACACACAAGATTCTATGCACTTAAGAATTACTTTAACTGGTACCATGAATAATAAAGAATATTGGGAAAACTTTTACAAAGATAATCATACAAAAGAGCCATCTGACTTTGCCAAGAGTCTTATTTTCGTTGAGAAAAGAATACTAGATATGGGATGTGGCAACGGCAGAGACACTCTTTTATTTGATGACTTACGTAATGCTGTTATTGGTCTTGATGAATTTGCTCCAAATGGGCCTTGTTTTTGGAGGATGCTCATAGAGGATTTTCTTACAGATGAATCTAAAAACAGAATCAAGTTTGATGTTCTATATATGAGGTTTCTTCTTCACGCCATAGAAGAAAAACTAGAACACGATATTTTAGCATGGGCATCTAAGAATGTAAAAGAAGTTGCGATAGAATGTCGCTCTGATAAAGGGATTATCCCAAATAGGTCACACGACAGAAGATTAATAAATGGCGATAAACTAAAGTTAAAACTTATTTCTGCTGGATTTAAAATAGACTATTACTTTGAGGGGACTGGTGTCGCCATATATCAACATAAGAGTTCTATAGATGGTACAATGTTTTTCGATGACCCACTCATTATAAGAATTATTGCCAGAAATGAAAGTAATTTTTAATTGCAGTACATATTCTTTTCATAAGGATTACTATGTCAATATTGATAGAGAACTAAGACGAAGAGGACATAAGACTGTATTTGCCGAAACATCAGATAATTATTTTAATGACGCAGACTATACAATAATCGCAGATGAATCACAGGCCAGTATGGGAGGAAAGTGCGTTTGGATAGGTCACAGTTTCGATGCCAAAGGAGCAATGTGGAATGATGAACATTGTTTAAAACAATTAGATAAAAATGCAGATTATATTTTTGTATATTCTGAATTTTACAAAAGATGGCTTGAAAGATACGTAAATAAGCCAATATTTATATCAGGAATGGCCAAGCTTGACGGGAGATATGGTAAGCATGGAAAGAATATATTGTTTGCTCCAACTTTTGACCAAGAGTTGACAGCTGAGACTGTTGTCGGTAATACAATTAAGAAGTTACAAAAGAAAGGAGTGCCTATTTTAGAGAGAAGACATCCTGTACATTATGTTAATGGACGCCCTGCTGAAGAAGTATTTTCTTTATCCAACATTGTAATATCTGGTTATTCTTCTATGGGTATGGAGGCTATTGTTTTAGATAAGCCGACAATTCTTGTAAACAATCCTCGTAGAGTAGAGTATAAATCTTTTCCACCAAGTAGTTATATCTGTAATCAAGCTAGAAAAGCAGCCATTGAGGTTAACGATGGCAAAGAGTTAATACAGGCCATAGAAACTTACAAAGAAAATCCTAATTATTTAACAAAAGAAAGAAGAAGGTATGGAGCACTTCTCTGCGAATATAGAGGAGTGTCAACGGAAAGAACAGTAGACTTATTAGAAGAAATATATGCATCGAAACAATAAAAAATGGCTTAATGATTTGAAGATTGATTATCCTGAATCATTCAAAGATGTCTTTGTTCTTGAGGTGGGGTCAAAGGACTGGAATGGTAGTGTTAGAGATTGGTTTAAAGATTGTGTATATTGGGGCATAGACATAGAATATGGAGATGGAGTAGACCAAGTGATTTCTGCCAAAGAATTCAGACCCATACCAATATTTAACACAATGATATCGTTTTCTGTATTAGAACACGACAAAGACTGGAAAGAGTCTTTAAAAAATACTCTTCAGGCATTAAAATACGGAGGTATTCTTTTTATGTCTTGGGGTGCAGAAGGCAATATAAAGCATAATCCGCCATGGGTACAAGTGCCTCATAAGGAAGTATTAGAATTACTAGAGGAAAGAGGGATGACAATACTTGACTCGTTCTTTGAAGAAGACAGATATGGCAAAGATTGTTCTGGCGCATACAATATTGTAGCAGTTAAAGACATAAGAGAGGATATATCTGAGTTAATAAATGAACTATTTGACGGCAAATATATTTATAAGCATAAGGTTGATGAGATAACTAGAATTCTTAAACAAAAAAATGTACATTACTTGTTTCATCGTGAAGATAAAAAGATTGTTGGAATGATATGTCTTCATGTTTCTGAGTTGTTTTCAAGAAAAGTTGGCATAATAGAAGAAACAGTAGTCTTAGAGAAATACAGAAATAGAGGAATAGCATCTTCTTTACTTGAAAGAGCAATAAATAAGGCGAAAGAATTAGAAGTAACGTGTATTGAACTTAATGTTAAGGAGGATAAGAAAATTGTTCAAGAATTCTACAAGAAACGTGGCTTCTACGACAGAATTAATATGGCTATGAGAAAATGGGTAAATAAAAGATAAATCATGAATATAAATGAAATAATATCAAAACCATTAATGTCAGATTCTGAAGTCAAGAGAGTTGAGATATTTGTATTGCATCATTCTATTAAGAAGGATACAAAGATTTGTCTAGAAAGCATAATTGAACACACTGATTGGCCATATAAATTAACCGTGATAAGCACATCTGATTATCCGAGGGGTGTTCTGGCAAAGATATATAATAAGCTTCTATCAGAGTCAACCTGTGATTATGTGGCATTTGTATGTTCTGATTCAAAGTTTACAGGCCCTTGGCTAAAAAAACTAATTAGCCATGTTTCACCAGAAGATGGAAATAAAATAGTATGTGCTATTCCATTGGTTGGACATTCAGTAAATAAAGAGTTGAATTTAAAAAGAGATTCTGGTGTTCACAAAATAAGAGCAGAAGCAATATCTATATCTGTTAGCTTATTTAGAAAGAAGGCAATCACAATGTTAGGCGGATTCAATGAAATGTTTTATCTGTATGGGCATGATGTTGACCTATTGGTAAGATTGGAGAAGTTGGGAGCAGAGTTTGTTATGGATACATCTGTCTTTGTGGACCACAAGGTAGGAGGCACGACAAAGATACTGTTCACAAAAGAAGAGATTGATGAGATTGACGAATATACCAAAAGAGTTTATACGTTGAAAAATTACTAGAAAAGTGATATATTATATATAGAATATGTTAATAAAAGCCGCAGTACCAGTAAGAAATAGAGAGAACTTCATAGGGGCGTATCTTGAAATGTTGATTGATTTTGGAGTAACTCCTATAGTATCCTTTGGCACAGAATCATGGGTTAATCATGCTAATGAAGAAGATAATCTAGCAGATAAGACAGAAAAGATACTAGATACATACTTTCCTGATATTAAAAGAGTAAGTGGCGAATATAGTCATCACAGAGATTCAATAAACGCCTGTTTAAAAGTTGCAGGACACTATGATTTAATTTTAGTTAATGACTGTGATATGTTTATCACAAAAGATGATTGGAATAAATTTATTGAATTCGTGAGCAAAGAAAACTACAATGTATATTCAATTAACTTTGAAACAATGATACAAGAGTATTACTTTGACTGGAGATATGGGAAACCAGCAATGCGTGGCGGTGACCCTCCAATACTGGCCATGAAACAAAATGTTGATTTTATACATATGACAAAAACTTCAAATGCTGAAGAGATTGTATGGAATGAAGAAGGACCAAAATATCATCACATGAGATTCTGCAATAAGAATAGACAAGATAAAAGATGTGCCGTCCCATTAAATACAAAAGATTATACTGAGGCACCAAAAGAAATAAGCGATAGGCTAGAGCGATGGCAAGAAATACTAAAAACACTATGAAAAATAAACTTAGAATAGGCTGTGGTTTTGACCACAGTGATGATTATACTAATTTAGATATATCAGACACATGTAAGCCAGATATTGTCCATGATATTAGAAATGGACTTCCAATGTTTGAAGACAATAGTCTAGAGGAAGTACAGGCGTGGGGTATATTAGAAATGATACTACCAAATGAGGAATTTAGATTAGTGATGAATGAGCTTTGGAGAGTTTTAAAACCAGGAGGAATATTAGATGGTCAAGTACCATCAACCGACCCAAGAGTGTTGATGATAGACCCTTTTGATAGAAGATGGTTTCACCCAGAAACCTGGCGATACTTTGATTATAGGGAAAACGCATATAAACAATTCGGGCAAATGTATAAATTATCTCCCTGGATATCTAACGATTTCAAGGTCAATGACAATGGCATCGTGTGTCTAAAGTGGAGACCATATAAATGAAATACCTCGACAAAGTAAAACAAGCAGAAGATTTAATAAAATATTCAATAGACCTATACGGCATTGAAAAGACAGCGGTTGGGTTTTCTGGTGGTAAAGATAGTTGTGTGTTGCTTGATTTGGCGATTAAAGCAAATTATAAGATAAGGGTATTCGCGGTTCTAGCTGATACAGAATTTAAAGAAACATACGATTTAATAACCAGATGGGTCAACAGACACAGTTTAGACTACAAAGAGTACATGTTTTATCAAAAAGATAACAAAGACCCGTTATTGTGTTGTGGTCAAAACAAGGTAGACATGACAAAAGAGGCACTAAAAAATGTAAACGCTTGGTTCTCAGGCATCAGACGAGACGAGGGAATTACTCGTGTTAATTTCGAGAGAATGGAAGTTAAAGATGGACTTATGAAGATTAATCCAATATTAGATTTTACAGAATTAGATATATGGAGGTATATAGCAACAAACAATCTTACTGTTAATCCAAAATACAAAGAAGGCTACAGAAGCTTAGGTTGTGCAAAGTGTTCATTTTTAGAAGAAGATGAGTCAGAAACAGAACGAGCAGGTCGATGGAAAGGGACAGATAGAGCCGGCAAAGAGTGCGGAATCCATACTCGCAGTTTACGTTAATAAAATGTCAAGAAAAATAAGAGAATACTTCATTGGTTGGAATAACATGAAAAGATACTGGAAGACAACGCTTAAATATATATGGAATCCGCTAAACTGGAAAATGTCATTTTGGTGGCAAGCCAAGGCTTATTGGATGGAAGGATGGGAAAATGGTGCGACGGCTGCATTTAGAAAACTTGTGGATGATGGTAAGATAACAAAGAAGGAAGAAATGGAGTATATAAGAAAGTGGTGGTTATAATATGAAAATAACAAATTGGGCACAAGCATTGAGAAAAGCATGTGAGTGGAGAGCTATATCTGTGGTTATAGACTTCTGTGTGGCATTTGCATTTACCGGTGAATTTAAGTTATCACTTGGAATCGCTAGTCTAACTGGATTTATAAAATTCTGTACTAATATTATTTGGATTCGTAAACGTTTTTCCTAATATGATAAAAATATCGATTATAGTCACTCATATGCTGATAGATGAGGAGACAGCAAGATTATCTAGAGAAAATAATATTCGCATAAAGGAATTTACTCATTATCCTTATGAGCTAATACATGTGGATAATGTATCTGAAAAGAAATATGTTGGTATACTAAGAGATAATTGTGATACCTATATAAGAAATAACTATAACGCTGGCAATCCACGCGCATGGGACCAGGGAGTAGCCGTTTCTACGGCAGATATAATAATATTAATGGACAATGATTGTCAACCAACTGTACAAAATTGGGACAAACATATGGTTGATAGACTAATGGAAGATAACGTGGGCATAACATTCCCTCACTCTGTTCGCAAGGGAGACGGTCTGGATGCATATAAAGGCAGAAGAGATGGGTTCTGTTTTGCCTTTAAGAAGTCTACATATGAAAGAGCTGGAAAGTTTCTAAATGACCAACCATTCAAGTTAGGATACTTTGAAGATGATTATTTCCAGTACAGGGTTCAATTTGAGCTAGGAATGAAATTAGTGGCATGTGATAAGAGTAGAGTTTGGCACAGAGGTAGAGCAACATCTAGTAAAATAGAAAATGAAGAATTTAAAGAAGGGGTTAAATTAAACGAACAATGGTTTCGGAATAAATCAGGAAATCATGTTCCATATCTAAATGACAAATAAATTTGCAAGGTATTACGAAAAAATATTCAGAGACAAGGTTTATGTAGCAGAAGCCAGGGCGTTGGGACTAATAATGAAAAAAGGTACCGTTCTAGATGTGGGTTGTGGTACTGGATTACATGCTAAGGAATTAATTAAATTAGGATTCGATGTTGAGGGTCTTGAGCCTCAACCTGTTCTTTATGAAAAGGCAAAAAAGATAATGCATGTATACAACACCACAATAGAGGATTCTGAAATTCAGAAAACATATGACAATATTATTTGTATGTTTCAAACCTTTAATTACATTAGTGAGCCAAAAATTGCAGCCAGAAAAATGCACTCGTTATTAAACAAAAACGGCAAGTTAATCATAGATATGCTTACAGAAGAATCCAAGCTTAAAGAAAGTGTATGGATTTGGGACTGGTTATATACTCGTAAGGCCACAACAGAGCGCGGTAGACATAAAATATGGCTTAATTATTGGTTTCCTTTTCTTAATATAAAAGAACAATTTACACATACAACTCCATCTCATAAAGATATTGTTGCCTTACTGAATAACTCAGGATTCACAGTAGACAAAATAATTTATAACGGGATGGATAATTTAATTGTCTGTACTGCTCAATGATTGAAAACGCACTAATTTTGTGATATATTATAGATATATATGGACAGAATAAGAATTGATAAATTTATGGGAGGAATATCAGCGGGGGAACGAGACCGTCGTGTTGGCGTGTGTTTAAACATTGAGGAGATAGACATATTCACCAATCCTAACTGGATACAACCTGAAACTATATTTGGTTCAGAGGCCGGTATAACTCGAAAAATACAAGCATATGATTTAGCCGAAGGAGATACTGCTTATGCCTACGGACAATCTGCTGATGGTGATGCAGAGATATGGTCATTAGCCTCCGCTAGTACAACTAACCCAGGTACATGGTCTAGTGTGTTTGAGTCCACAAACGATGTTCATCCAAATGCCGATATGAAGTGGCATAAATGGGCATCAGGCGCCGATTATCTGTATTATCCCACGATATCAGCCTCGACAGTAACTCTCAGAAAACTAGGAGATTTAGTAACGTATACAGAAACATCGGTTGGTACCTTAACTGGCGTTGATGGTACAGGAGATAGAATAAAAATAGTAAGAGCCTTTGGGGAGTTGTTTGTTCTTCAGGGAAACTTAATAGCTAATGTTGCTGATGATGGAACATTCACAAACGCAGCCTTTACACTGCCTACAGACCTGACAGGTGTAGATATGGTTATAAAGGGAAATACAATGTATATATTGTGTAAGTTTATAACAGGAGATTCAAGGTCCAGAATAGTTACATGGGATTTAGCAGCCACAAAAGGACCAGATGACCAAATAGATATAGCAATGGGAGGACCACAATGGATAGCAAATCACAATGATACATTAAGGGTATGTTGTGCTTTCAATGGGATAGCTAAATTTTATGAAGTAACTTCTTTTGCGCCAGTAAAAACTCACGAATTGTCTGATATTGAAACCGAAACAAACGCTCAACAGATAAGCCCTGCGAACACAGTATATATTAAAGACAATATACTTCATTTTGGTCTCTGGAGAACAGATACTTCTGGTATGTATTCAATAGGTAGAACAACGGAGGATTCTCCTTTGGCCCTTGTATTGGGTAGAAGATTTGATACATCTGATTATGCATCACATACTCCAACTGCCGCAAATGCTTTTGGACCTAATATTTTTGTAAGTTTTGATGATAATGGTACGGCCGACACACGAAGAATAGAGGGCAATAATAGCCCAACAAGAAGTTCAAATTCTATTTATGAATCTATACTTATTGACTTTGATGACCCAGAAACAATAAAAGATATACATAGTATTATTGTTCTATCAAAAATAATACCAGCAAGCACTGAAATAAAGGTAGACTTTAGGGTTGATAATGCGGCATCCTATGATTCAGCCTCTTTACAAACATTAACAAGTACCAATGACCAGACACATAATGGAGGCCAAGCAGACACATTTTGGTTCAGAGAAATAAAAAGTGTTGCAGGAAGATTAGTGCAAATGCGAATAAGATTTACATCAAGCGGAACATCAAGACCTCAGTTATATAGTGTGGCATTATTTAGCAACTCTAGGTCAACAATTTAATGACAAATAAGATAAAAGATATTAATCTATTTAATGAAAGTGCTCTTGATGAAAGAGTGCGTCAGCTTGAGAATATAGTAAATCATATACCAATAGATACTCGTTCAATAGCCAAGGATGGACTACAGTCAACAAACTTCAGAAGCGGAGAAAAAGGTTATACTATATTGCCTAATGGTAATGCCGAATTTCAGAACATAAATATAGGACACAAAATAATAACAATATCTCCAGGACAGAGCATATCAGATGCGATAACACTTCTAGATGCGGATGGTGGAGGAACATTAAATTTAAAAGCAGGTACTCACACTATTGCGTCCTCAATTACTGGTAAATCAGCCATTCAGATTGTTGGAGAAAATACTTCGACCACAATAGTAGATTTTAATAATACTGCGGCTCAGTTAAATTTTACAGGTACAGATGCTTACGTCACTGGCACAATTTCAAGTATAACAGGAGGTGTAAACGTCACGGGTTCTGGCACGCTCTGGTTAGCTAATGTTACGACCAGTCATCAGTTCTTTATTGGAAATAAATGGTATAAAATTGCGGCCGTTACAAGTGATACAACATTGGTTTTGTCTGAGGGGTACACTGGTGGAGCAACCTTCCCAGGAGCTGCCTATAGAGCAGTTAAAGTAATCAAGGATATAGAGATTAGAGATTTAACTTTCAAGAACTCTACTGGAACAGCTATTGATTTTGATGATTGTAGAAATATCTTTATGGAAGACATGGAGTTGTTAGATAATAACAAGGGCTTTGTAATGGATAATTGTGCTGAAATAGCCATAGATAACATTATTATTCCTTCCAGCACAGATAATGGATGCGAATTTAATACTTGTGGTTTTGGTGACATAGAGGGGCTATCTACCCCATCCAACGGAGGTCACGGAGTTGTAATGAACAATGTCAGGATAATGCCCTTTAATAACTGTGCCTCCAATTCAAATACCGGTGACGGATATAACATAACCACAGGAGATACTGTTCAATTGGTTGTTGAGGCTTCTTCAAATAGCGGCCAGGGGATAGAGTTTGTCTCTGGAAATGTCGGTTGTTTCGTTCACAATTCAATAGTAGAATCAAACACTTCGGACGGGATTAAATTAACCGCCTCATCTGATGATATACTAATAAGCAATAATCAGATTAACAGTAACGGTGGTTATGGAGTGAATATAGCTGTTTCAGGAGACGATAACAATATTGTTGTGGGGAATAAATTTGCATCTAATACTTCTGGTGCAATTAATGACAGTGGCACGGGCACAACAAGAGGTTCAAATTCTGGCGATGCTATTGTCAGTTTTAGAGGAACATCTACTCAGGCTGCTGAACTAAGACTTTACGAAGATACGGATGACGGCGTAAATTATACTTCGTTTAAGGCCGGTACTCAATCTGCTAATATAGACTATACACTACCAACTGATGACGGGAACGCTGATGAGTTTCTAAAAACCAATGGTTCTGGTGTTCTAAGCTGGGCAGTAGCATCAGGAAGTGGCTCAGAAAGAATCAATACAACCACTACGAATGTTAATGTTTCCAACACCACAGATGAGACTAACTTAATCAGTTTTACTCTCAATGCTAATAAATTAAGTACAGCCAATATACTTTGGGTAAGAATTTACTTCGACAGCTTTAACTGTCAGGGGGCTGGTGGTATAAATCTTAAATGTTATTATGATACCGCTTCAATAGATTTAATTAACGGTTCATCTGTTGGAACTTATGCCAGTTCGCTAGGATGGGTAGATTTCTTTATCTATGCATCTGGAGCGACAAATACACAGGAACTTTGTGGGCAAATTAATATGTCTGTATCTGCCACTGTCCCATCGGCTGCTTTAACTCAGTTATATAATGTTGTTGTTGGAACCGGCGCTATTGATAGCACTGTAAATAAAACCGTAAAGATAACATTTAAGGCCGCTATTGCTGATGCAAATACAAATATTAACATGGTTAATGGATTTGCGGTCTTACTAAAGTAAGATAAGTATAATGTTGAATTAGTTGACAAAACGTGTTATAGTTAAAATATATGCCATATCTAAGAATAGGAACAAATTACTTCACTTCAGGAAATGACTCGCAAGGTCGAGGTACATTAGAACAAATTGACCCAGAAACTTTGATTGCTCGTACCAACTTGTACGGAACAACGACCACAGCCGATGCTCTACAGAGACTAACCCAGGCTGGAGATATAACCTCTCTTGACCCATCTCAACTTCAAGTAACCGATGGCAGAATTAATATAGGTTTTGATGCCAGAAGTAGATATGCTCTTTCTAGTGGGCCCAGTCTTTATGTGCCTCAAGGATTCCAGTTGTCTCAATTCTCACAACCCCAAACAGGTCTTCCAACCGCTACTGACACAGGTCGTCTTACATCTGCCCAGTTAGCCGCCGAACAGCAAAGACTGGCAACCGGTGGTACTACAAATGCTATTATGTCTGATTCAAGCAATACATCACAACCAGCAAGCGTACAAGGATTATATAAGGTTCAGATACCAGGAGCAGGACCAAATGGTCTTCCTCTTTATGATGTGTACGGACCTCAGGGAAAGATATCAGGAGCAGACCCTTCTGTATTTCAACCTGGCGGAGTATTGTATGGAGTGAATATATATAATTTACCTAATCGTCCTGGTAGTCAAGGATATTCACCAGCAGGTTATACAAAACCTATAAATAATCAATTCTCTATTACCCCAGGACAAAACTACACGCCTGCACCAAACTTTTCAACAGTAGGTGGACAATCAGTATATGTGCCACCCGCAACCAGCGCACCAATCGGAGCTAATCCCTTCTCTAAACTATGGAACGTTCCAACACCGCCTTCGGGACCTATAAATCCTTTTACTGGTCAACCTATTTCTGGTGGGTCATCAATGGCATCTACACAGGCTACAGCTCCAAATTATCAGTCGGCCACAGGAGAACAGTATTATATAGCCCCTGGCATAGACCCAAGACGAGAATCTAATTACTATAAAGCAAACGACACAACAGGTCAAACCCATGTCTATCAAGCATGGGACGGTCAGAGAATAAGCGAGGCTGAATTCGGTAGTAGAGGTCTTAATAATACATGGATAAATTGGCAAGGCACTAGGTCTCCGATTTCAAGTGTTTACAAAGCTAGTGTACCAACGCCAAAACCTCCAGAAGTTCCCGGAACCATAACGAGTTCTGATTTTCAGAGAACAGATGTTGAGGCGCCTGGCGTGTCATATAAAGACCCTAATGCTCCAAAATCAGCAGTTCAAGAAGAGGCCGATAGAAGAGTGGCAGAGGCCCAAGCATACAATAAACAAGAGCAGGAAAGAAAAAACGCAGAGAACTTGGCTCAAAATCCTAATACACCCGTAAACAATCAGGGTAATGTTATATTGCCCGAAGACTATATTATAGAAAACACAGAATACGGCGATAAAATTAAGGAAATGGTCAATAACACTTCTACAGATGTAGATTTAGATGCTATATTAAAAAGGTTGCAAGAAGAGAAGGATTCTGAAGGAAACAGCATAGCTTCTATTAGTAGTGAAATAAGAAATCTAAAAGATGAGTCCGCCACTATTATTAATGGATTTAGAACATTACAGGATGAGATTAGAAATGACCCGGACTTCACCAAAAAGCTTAAGGCAAGCAGAGGTAAGTTTCTAGAAGATGAACAACTAAGACAAATGCAGTTATTTGAAGATAAACTTAAGAATCTGAACGAACTAAAGTCAGATAAGGAGAAGATGATTACCGAAAGGATGCAGGCATATACTAATGAATTACAAATAGAAACATCAAGAAAGACCATGCTTATCAACGCTCTTGATAGTTTACAGGATAGAGAAGATGATAAAGCCCAGAAAGCAAAAGATACTATTAATTCACTGATGGAACACCCAGAACTATCAAAGGGCATGACAGAGTCGGAAGTAAAGTTTGTGGCACAAAACGGATATTACCCAGCATCTCTAATAAAGAGAATAGGTGATAATTATGGTACTAAGTTTAAGAGCATATTCAGCATAACAAGCGGTACTCAAGAAGTTCAATACGGCCTTACAGAAGATGGTTCTGTAGTAGAGCTTGTAAGAGGTGCGCCCAAGCCAACAAGTGGCGGTGGTGTTAATATATCTTATCAAACAGCCGACGGAAGAAGAATAGAAATCATTAGAGATAATAAAGGTAATTTAATTAGTTCAACCGATATTGGTAGCGCAGGAGAAGAAACAACCCAAAATCTCAGAGAAGGATTCGTAAATTGGGCTTCAAGTGTTTCTGGACAATATAGTAAAAAACAACTAGAGGGCGTGGCCGCTACATTTACTCAGGGTGATATAAACAAGGACACATATCTCAAACAAGCAATAGATAATTATGCAAGTAAAGACCCTTGGTTTGGAAGTGCACCTGAAGGTCCGGACCCAGTTGGCTCATTTAAAACATATAGAGGTGGTGGAGGTTCAACAGGAAGTAATATAGTCAATCCTCAAACAGGAGAAACCTTCCAAGTTAATTCAATATCTCAGTCTGCCTTAGACACAATGTTATCTAACGGCTGGATAATACAATAATGCCATTACCAAGAGAAGTAGAGGAAGAATTACAGAAGCTTCGTGATGCTGGCATGGCCACATCAGGAACACCAAACCAGATAAGAAATTCTGGTAATTTGAATTGGAAGCCATATCAACTTCCAGATTCAATTCAAGGTAATCAAAAACCAACTCAAATAAAATCATTGCCACCAGAAGTAGAGCAAGAACTTAATATAATAAGAGCCAAAAGACCATATGCCGGTCCTGTTGTAAACGAATCGCCCCTAACAAAAACACAAAGATTTGCATTAAGTACACCAGAAGACGTGGAAGGGAAAAAAAATATACTCAGAACTTTTGGTTTTGAGCCTCTTCAAGATAAAGATGGTAATCTATTGGTTCGTTCGGGTGATAAAGTCTATAATGTGGACGAAAAGGGGTTTAGTTTAGGGGATATAGCAGAACTATTTGGACAAGGGTTAACTACGGCCGCAGGCGTAGGTGGTGCTGTAGTTGGCGGTATAGCAGGTACGGCAGTAGCCCCAGGCATTGGAACATTAGCTGGTGCCGCAGGTGGTGGTGCAATAGGTGCAGGATTAGCAGAATGGATAGGTCAAAAGATAGGTCAGAGAGCAGGTTCTAAAGAAGAAACCCAAGTATCTGATATAATAGAAGAGGCTGCATTTGGTGCTCTTAACTCCATAGGTGGATTTGGTGGTAGTACAGCCGCAAAACTAGGGATTAGGTCAGTATCAACGGCCGCAAAAGAGGCCGCAGAAATTGTGGCACGAGAAGCTATTGAAAAAGGTTCAAGCAGAATAGCCGCAAAACTAGCCGCTCAACAAATAATTGAAAGTGACCTAAGAAGAACTCTTGGTGGCAGAATTATATCTGAAGCAACAGAAGGTGCTATCGGTGGTGCTGTTCAGTCTGGTGCAGGAACACTATATGAGACAGGTGATGTTGGTGAGGCTTTAAAAGCCGGTGCCCTTGGTTTTGGTATTGGTAGTATAATAGGTGGTGGCGTAGGAGTAACTCCTTTATCTAGATTAGGATATAAAACTACTAGCGAGATACAAGATATAGCCAATAGAGGATTTGGTAGGTCTCTAAGAAATCTAAGAACAGGTCAGTCTAGAGCAACAATAAAAGAAATAGAAGAGATGATAGAAAGGTCTAGTGCTACGGCCGCAGAAAAACAAACAGCAAGAGAAATACTGCAAACATATAAACCTAAAGCAGAAGAACCTGTAGAATTCACATATAAACCCATTGAAGAAGGTGCTGTTGATACTGGTCTTCCAAAAGTACAATTAGATTCTGAAATTCAGACACCTAGAATAACAGACGAAAGAGTTGGTGATATTGTTGTTATTAAAGGAAAGCCAAGTGGTGATAATCCTCATGGTGGCCAACTTGGCAGAATAATAAGAACAGAAGATGGTCAATTAATTGTTGATGTTGAGGGAGTGAACAGAAAAGATGGCACCGGAATAAGATTTAACGAAGATGCAGTAAAGCCGTACAAAGACAAGACCGTAGAAGGCGTTGTGTCTCCCGCAGATACTAAAAACAAAGTATTCTATCCTCAATCAAAAGAAGCTTGGTTAAAAGAATTTGTACAACAATCAACAGAAGAGCCAAGAATAATTCCTTTGCCAGAAGCAGAAGGTGATATTCCTACAATTAAAAGAGGCGCTCCATCGCCAACAGAAAGACAAGCATTTGAAGAAGGATTGCCAACAGTAAGAGAAGGTGAACCAATACCTGAAGAAGCAGTAACTCCAGACGAAAGACTACCAATAATTAAAGAAGGAGATGAAAACTTACCTATAATAGATTATGGCCCAACAGAAGAGGGTGAAGTTGACTTGGATGATTTTATTAAGAAGTTAGGAATAGAAAGTACAACCTCATCAGAAGTAAATACACCATCAAATAAATTTGTAGATTGGATAATGACTCCATTTGATAATATAATTAATCCAGATGATGCTGGCACAAGAATTGGCAGGTCTATTAGTAGGTCATTAGGTAGATTGGGAAATATAATAGCAGGCATACCAAATATTGGCAAACGAATGTTTAATGACCTAAGAGAGATAACTAAGGTAAGCGATAGATTCAATATAGCAGCCAAAAAGGCATTAAATAAATTTGCTAAAACAAAAGCAAGAATGACTCAGTGGGAATATGAGCAGTTTTGGATGGCTCTGCAACAAAACAACGCCGCTAATCCAGATAGAATATTTGATAAAGAAGAAATAAAAAGTAAGTTATTGACAACCACATTACAGCGCCAGGCCGCGGATGAATGGTTTGAAGTAACCAGGGATATGTCAGCGGCTCAAGCAGGTAGATTATTCAAAGATGCTAGTGGTAATATAAATAGAGTAGCACAAACTCCATCATTATTCGCGCCTATACGAAGAACAGCAGATGATTCTGATGATGCATATAGGGAGGCATTAGATAAACAGATTAAGAAATTAACAACAGGAGGAATGTCAGAAAATGAAGCTAGGGCTAAGGCGGCCAGACAATTAGAGCACACAACATTAGTTGGTGCGGGAGAAGCAAGAAAGAAACACTATTCTTCATTTAAAAACGCTCAAGACGCAGGAGTAGATACTGACTTGATTTCTGTTGGTGAAAAATGGATAGCCGCAAATTCAAGAAAATCAGCTATGTTAGATGTGTTTGGCAAACAAGGTAAGTACCTTGGTAAAGAAACAGAGGATATGACAACTGAAGAAATTTCAGAAAAATATATTAATGACATGATTGGAGAAATGCAACTAGAGGTTGATAAATGGGTATCATCAAAAAAGATGGATAGAGATGAAGCAATAGCATTATCTAAACTTTTGAATAGTCAAATAAATGTTGTTCTAAAAGGCAAACAACTTGGCTCAACAATAAAAGACATAAGAAGGGCAATGTCGTTTAGATTAAGTTTGTCTGCAATAAAGAACGTTTTTCAGCTACTCTTTTTATCTCTAGAAAATGACATGCCCTCTCTTTGGAGAGGATTGAGAGCCGCATATCTACCAGGCAGTTTTGGAAAGGTTGACCCAGAGTTGGCAAATATGTTCAAAACACCAGAGGGATTTACAACAAAAGCAGGCTCTGGTGTAGAAGAAATAACAGAAGGAGTATTAGATGAGGCTGATGACGGAGTTATGGTTAAAGCATTGAATTTTATTCTTAAACCATTAAGATGGACAGAAGAAAAGAACAGAATAGCATCATCTGTTGCTGGCGCAACTTGGTCTCGTACACTAAGAGATGCTGTCAATGATACTTCTCTGAATGTTAGACAAAGACAAGATGCGGCCAGAAGACTAGGACTATTATTAGACAGAGACATAGATATTAATCAAAAAGTTGTATTAGATGAGAAAGATTATATGAACGCGGCCTATAACAACACAAAAGAAACTCAGTTCGGTTATGACCCACTTAGATTACCTTGGTGGACAAATACTCCAGCAGGTACGTTGGCATTTCAATTCAAATCGTTTGCTTATAATCAAACTGCTTTCTTATGGAGAAATACCGTTGATGAGGTTAGGTCTGGTAATTACGGCAGAGCAACTAGGAATTTTGTAATGTTGGCATCTATAATGGGAGTTGCAGGAGAAGTGGCACGAGCTATGGATAATATACTATACGGTCAACCAGATGAAACAGACCAAAATATAGTAAACAGATGGTTAGAAAACGTTGCCAATGTAGGTTCGTTTGGTCTGCTTACAGACGCATTGAGGTCCACAGATGGTAAATCAATGGTTATAAACTCAGCATTAGGACCTGTAGGTACTGCGGCCGCCCAATCATATGATTTGGGTAAATCTATATTAACATCAGATGACCCAGGTGAAACACTAGAGGATACATTTAACTTTGCATTAAAACAGGCCGGTGGTGCAGGAAGAGTAGTAAGAGGATTTACAGAGGGTAAAAGTCACGAGCCATTCTAAGACTGTTGAAATAATTAATAACTTATGCTACAATAAACCAATGATAGACACATCAAGTTCTACAATAAACATGAGCGGTATAAGAATATCTCGAAGAGATAATGCTGTTTCTGTCAATACTCCAGAGTCAGCAGGAGCCATGGTGGATGCACTGGCTTTTGCAGACCCAGAAACAATAACTACTATAAAAGACTACTTTGGCATATCATTTGATGACTTTGTGCATAGTAAAAATCTAAGTAAAATTAAATACATCTATAACGCCTCAAAAGAATTTAAGGGTAATATGTATGAATTTCTAATAAAAATGGGGAAGAAAGCCGGTATTAATAGATTTAAAACAAACGAGAGGTCACTAGAAAAGCTACATGCATATATACAAACAGAGGAAATGATTAGGTCAACAGAAGATAGATTAAAGTTACTTAAACAAACTAAAACAAACTTCTCAAAATGAGTCAACTAAGACCGGCAATAATTTTCAACGACCAAGATATATTCCTAGAGATTACTGAAGGTAAGTTCAGACAGCTTTTAAAAGACTACTATTTTAAATATAAAGACTTAGACGAAGCCGTGGATGCCATCATTCGCGAGCTTAAGGCTGAGACAAGAAAAGTATGAGCGGCACAAACGTAGGTTCTACATTAAATGAAATAACACTAGAGGAACACAGTAGTAACGGCGGTGTTGCTTTGAAAAAAGTAGGTCTTTATGGCTGGGATTCGGTCGCATTAGCATGGGTTAGACTTCTCGTTGATGCAAGTGGCAATCTTCAAGCAGAAACTTCTTCTTATGGAACAATAGCCGGTGGAAGAAAAACTGTTACAACAGCAGGAACAAGAGTTGTTTTGGCCGCATCAACATCTTGCAAGAGGGTTAAAGTTCAGGCATTGTCTGATAATACAGATTTGGTATACGTCGGCGGTTCAGACGTAGTGGCCGCAGATAACACAGAAAATGGATTCGGACTATATGCAACAAACTCAGCAGAATTTGAAGTAAATAATTTGAATTTAATATACATTGATTCTCGTGTGAGCGGGGAAGGAGTTTCCTTTGTATACGTTGTATGATGATTAAAACCTTACTAGCTACAATTGGTATAGTTGCTACATTCTTTGGTGGTCAATATGCGGCAGAGACAGGTATGCTTGGAGACACAATGAATACATGGAGATTCACGAGCAGTCTATTACAACCTGTTGTTTCGTCTTGGAATGTATATGCACCAGCAAACTTAAGATTTGATGGTGAGATTCAACCAGATGGCTCTACCTGTTCTAACGGACAGATACTTAAACGAACAGGAGCTAATGACTGGGACTGTTCGTCTGATTCGACTGGTGGTGTTTCTTCTAATTCACTTGACTTTGACGAATGGATAAACGGAACTTCTACGCTGGACGCCAACTTCTTAATTGCTTCGGGTGGATTTACTTATAGTTTTGGAACAACTGATTTAACTATTAACTTAGCCAGAGTAGGCACTCCCGCTTCTTCAACCTTACAAGGATTTTTTGATATAGTGCCTTCGCCTGGTCGTTATTCAGGTGGGAATATTACTGATGCTGGAAGTGGGGCAGTATCAGTTACGGCCGGAACAGGAGCTTTAAGGGCTTTAGACAACGATACTTCGCCCCAGTATTTTATTTCTTGGGTGGCTTCTAATTCGTTCACAGTACCAATCAATTCAGTTCGCTACATTGGTGTAGCTTACAACTCTGGTTCACCTAAAGTTACAATGCGAACTACCCAGAACTGGAACTACGACACTGACTTCCCGCTAGGTATTGTCGTTAGAGAAGGAACTACTACTGTCTTCATTCACAACGCCCCTTGGTGGACAGGTGATTCTATAGCCAATATTACCGAAAGATTTGACTCGGTGGGGTTTGTTGAAAGAGATAACAGAACCGGGGGGCTAATTATTTCTAACACAGGAACAAGAAACGTATCAGTCACATCGGGAGGACTACTTTCAAGACTAAGCGAGTTTACTATTTCAGCTATAGATACTTCTTCTGGGGGTACATTTACCCAATACTATAGGGATGGTGCGAGTGGATGGACATCTTCTGCCTCCACTACTAAATGGGATAACACAGTTTACGATGATGGAGATGGAACGCCAGCAACCCTTACTGTTCTTGCTTATACTTCACGGTGGTTTTATCTAATGACTGATGGAACATTAGCAGAACTATATGGACAGTCCCAAGATTTAGACTTAGCGGATATAATAGCCGAATCTCCTCCCGCTTCGGTTCCCGACAGAATACTTTACGAGGGCATTTTAATAGGACGTTTCATCATCAGGGCATCAGGAACAACTCCTGCCACTACCCAATCGGCTTTTGGAACCGCATTTACTGCGGCTACCGTAACAGCTCATAGCGGGTTATCGGGTTTAGCATGGACTTCTTCGGGACATACTGGAACAGCTTTATACTTATCAGGTTTTAATACAACTGGTGCGGCTTCGGAGTCTTTAGAGTCCAAATATGGCAATTTACTAGAAGCGGACACAATAGTTGGAAATTGGGTTAATACAGCAAATACTTGGGTTGATAATGAAGTGTCCGACATACTGACTCTTTCTGGAGGAACGATTGGAGCTAACAGTATATCCGGGACGCAAACCACAACAGGGACTTTAACCTTAGGCGATGGGGGTGATGCCATAGTTATAGAATCTTCTAATTGGGATGTTTCTTCAGGAGGAGCTTTCACTGGAGTTACGGGAATAACATCTACGGGAGTCTTGAACTTCTCCGGAGGAACAGAGTTTACTATTCCCACAGCTAATACCATAGATAGTGAGGGAGATGTTGATATTACCGTAGCTTCAGATTCCTTTAGTATCTATACAACCGCCGAAAGAGTAAAATCTCTTAAGACGTGTTTCGGAGTTTCTTACCCAACTCCAACTGCCAAAGACCATATAAGTATATGGAATGCTTTTGACCCGTTCACTATTTCTGAGGTTTATATGATAGCTTCTGGCGCCAATGCCGCTGGATGGCAATTAAGGCATTCCACCACCAATGCTTCTTTTACCGACCTGTTTTCGTCTAATAAGTCAGCCTCGGGTTCCAGTACGATAAAGTATACTTCTTTTAACGACTCAACCCTTACTGACGGAGAAAGAGTGGATTTTGTCATAACATCTGCTTCTGCCGTTATAGATAATGTTTATGTAAGGGCCTGCGGGTTTTACGATTAAAATGAATAAAAAATTTTTAGTGATAGTCGGGATAGGATTGTTAAGCTTTCTGGCTTGGTTTTTTTATGAAAAACCCCAACCGCCTTTTGGTGGCACCGGTTCCACATCAGATAAAGGAACTTATATCCTAAGCGATATTTTAAACAAGCCCATTCTTAATAATATTGATTCTAAACTAAGTCAGGCTAAAAATTTTCAAGATAGTTTATTAGAATATCAAGCCGTAGGGAAACAGCTTATTTATGATAATGGAGGAGTGAAGGCTTACTATCAGGTTAATGAGTTTAAGAAAGATGAGCAGAAGGGATATCAAATAATTTTCTGGGTCAATAAAGGGATTAGTTATTATTCAAAAGCAGTTATTTTTGGGCAAGCTGAATCTTGGGAATCTTGGGATTGGAAACAAAGTAATTATTTATTTAAATGAAAAGACTAATTATTTTAATATTAGCTCTAATAGTTAGCTTAAGTGGTTCACTTGCTTTAGCTCTGAATACCGGTTCAGTTCAGTTTGTCAGTACCGATGTAACAGTAGAGAGCGCAAACGGAACGAACAATATGAGTATTACCAGTTCTGGTTTTACGGTAGAATTTTGGGTACAAGTTGATAACTATAATAATAATGGAGCTAACCCAAGATTTGTCCATATATCTGATGGAACTAATAATTTTCAAATCTTAAGAGGTGCAACTGCCGCCAGGATTCATACTAAGCATACCCAGACCGATGCCGCAAATGATAGTATCAAATGGGGAGCAGCCGACCTAGCGACCGGAACTTGGTACCATATAGCGGTAGTAGTCAATGGTTCAGGTGCGGTGGCTAGTGTTTGGCAAGCTATAACTTCGGATTCAACACATACATCTTTATCTAGTGGTGGAGCTGGCGATGCTGTAGGCACCGGCAGTCCTGCCGCTAATTCTATTTGGGTAGGTACTCGTTCAGATGATGCCGCCTATCTTAACGGCTTTATGGATGAAGTTAGGGTGTGGAATACCCAGAGAACTCAAGCTGAACTGGATGCTAACTTTAAAACAACCTTATGCGGTACGGAAGCCGGGTTGGTTCATTACTATAAATTCAATAATGATTATGTTGATGCCGGTTCGGGCAAGAACAACCTGACTGCAGTTAATAGTCCAACACTTTCAGCTACTGTTCCTCAAGCTGGAACAGATGCCGTCTGTGCTAAAAAGGTGATAATTTTTGAACAATAATATGGAAAAAAACGGTAATTTAAATCGTGTCACCTGGACACAGTTGGTAGCCATACTCGCAATAGCGGGGTCTATATTGGGTACACTCTGGATGAAACTAGAGAAAATAGATGATGCGGTTGGGAAGATAGAGACTAATGTGGCATTAATTAGGCAACAACTAGATAATAAACATGTAACATCTAGCGGTCCAAATGTATTAGATAAAATGTATGAAAAACAATAATATAAAAATAGTACAGGCTATTATACCTGGTAATAGACCAGAGGATTACTTTTTAGGAGTAAACTCAGTAATTAAGCACGAAGCAAGAAATACAACTAGAGATTGGAGACCTTTCTATTCAAGAGATGAGCGTCAATCTTTAGCCAATGGAGATACTTATGCTTGCACAAACTTCTCAGGAGCAAATCAATGGGAAATCGAAGCAAATTTCTTTTTAGTAAACAAATTATGGCCACAAGATGCGCTAAACTTTTGGAATAAATACGGCTATATAGTCAATAATAAGTTTGAGATATCAGATAGATTTCAGGCTATTAAATCTGGTACCAAAGTGGGACTTGGAAATTACATGTATAAAGGGCACGATTCTATTCGTAAAGATGGAGTTATACCTGAATCAATGTTACCTACAACATCCACGATGAAAGTGGAGGAATTCTATTCTGGCGTTACTCCTGAGATGGAAGCATTAGGCTTGCAGTCTCTAAAGTATTTCAACTGGATGTATGAGTTCTTATCAGACTTATCAACTCAAGCGATTGATAAGGCTCTTGAGCACGCTCCACTTCAGATAGGCATAGGCATATGTGAAGGATATTACGATGGGTTTGCAGAACTTTGTTCCGCAGGACCAACACACGCTATAATTGAGGGAGACATTGAGGACATGACAAAAGACCACAATGTACTTGACCACTATGACCCATTTAAAAAGAGGCTTCAGGCTGGATATAAGATACATACTGCTGTTAAAGGTGTGTTGTATCCAATTAAGAGAGATGACCCTGCATCACTTCCTCAAACATTCACGCGCGATATAGAGTTTGGAGAGCAAAGTGTGGAGGTTCTGAAACTCAGAAAAGTATTAAATGAACACGGTTGGAAAAATAATATAAACAGTGATGTTTACGACAAAGAATTAGCCATGGTTGTATTTAGATTTCAGCTAGCCAATCTATCAAGAACATTATTAGATACGATATTCTCGCTCGTAGGTCGTCGAGTGGGACCACAGACAAGATATGTTTTAAATCAATATGCATTAGGTAAAATAAACATGAACAAGAAATTTTATTTAAGTTCTGCAAATCCTAACGAGTTGGCGATGACCATAAAGGGCTTGTTGCTCTCTGTGGTTCCTCTGATACTCTTAGTAACAAAAACCAACGGCTTTACTGAAGTTGGCGAAGCTGAACTTAATACATTTATAGAAGGTGTTGTCAATGCAATCATAGCTATAACTGGAGCCGTAGCGGCCCTACAGGTAGTATATGGTTCGTTGAGAAAAGTCTACTATTGGTGGGTTAACAAGTAACCACCTGAGGACACGCTCCTAGACGCTCAAAATCGAACGGAGACGAATGGAATACCAGTGTAGATACATAGACATCAAACCAACCAAAAACGCCCATTCTGGGGCGTTTTTGAGGCGTACTTTAATCAGCTCTTATGCAATATATATGATTGCTTTGTATTACTTAATCTGATGTACGACTTATTTACAGCTCTTCGCTATTCTACCAGTTCATCGAAAATAAATCGAATGACATAGTAGCTTTACCTGGGTCTATATAGCCCAGTATTATTGGGTCGTTAATATAGAATTCATTATCACTTACTATCCACTTACCTTCCCAATTTCTTGACCTTATTATCTCCTTAGGTTCAGTCACTGACTCAACTCTGCCTAAGTGACCCCATTTACCAATCTTCATAACTGCTACAAAGCCTGGCTTTGGGACATTTGAGTTGATGCGTTTTCTCCACTCTATGGCATCACCACTAAAATCCAGACCTGTTACATACTTAATCCAACAAACGCACTGGCCGGCAAATAGTGCTTGTGTATCACACGGCAGAATTATTCTTTGTCTTGTTGGTTCAAACTTTTTATATATAACCGTTGATGGTGGTGATGTAGAAAATATATGTGCCTCATTAATTATGGGCAGTGTATTGATATTACCAAGTTGGTTAAATTGATAAGAACTGGCTGCAACCTGGGCATTGGCGTCCGATGCCATATATGAGATTACCAACATTATAATACCAATAATTGTTGCTTTTATACTAATGATTTTGTCTATTTTCACAATATGGTTCACTACTTCCATAAATAGATGTTATAGTGACTATTTAGTTGTAAAGAGTGCTATCTTGTAATAATATCACAAGTCAGAATGTCTATCAAGCTTCTGATTTTCAGACTTTTGTACAGGCTCAATACAAAGACGAATCGTGTAATGCATTGCATTGTATTTTTTGACCCACTCTGATGAGTAAATCATTTTTCTTACTCTATGGTTTTCATAACTGCCAGAACCAACTACTCCACCATTATCATAATAAACCGCACCATCTGGACAAGGCCAATACCCTAGTTCTTCAAATTCTGCTTTAATCGTCACGTATAAATGTTCTACTTGACTCGAATCATTGGTTATTACTAATTCTAAAAAATCTTCGTCTTTGGTAAGGTTATTTGATGCAAACCAATATAATAGATTTGTCATAATTACAAGTCCTATCACAAATCCTCCAATTGTTATTAAGGTATTTTTCATATAATCTATGACCATATATCCAATAGATACTCATAAGTGTTTTCAAGGACAACATATGTAGCATCAATGAAGCTTACTATTATGAGTAAAGGAAGTATTCCTATTGCAAATATTGTTTTTCCTATTCTGTCTACCATATTTTATATTTTATAGGACATGCCTTGCCTAAGTTACATTCAAATTTACCATGATGGCCAGACCATATTCCTGTATCGTATGATTTCTTTATGTTAGCTAGAGTATTCTTCATCCATGACAACATTTCATTAACATCCTCTTCTGTCTTTTTAACCTCTACTAATTCTATAGTTTTCTTTTTATAGTTGAATATTTGATAGAAAACCTTTGGTTTAAATCCAAACAATTTATCTACACCGTAGTAGTATATTGTTCCTTGCTTGTGTTTTTTGACAGTTGATGCGGTATAGAATCCTGAAGTATACTTGTTTTCTAATACTGCTGTATTTGTCAGAATGTCAGGTATAAACATGATAGGTATCCCTACTCCAAAATCTGCTATATACTCCTTATCACAGGATATAAGTCCCTCTACCGGCTTTAATTTCTTTATTAGAAAATCTGCTGTTTCTGAATCTTTCTTTTCTAGATTTTCTAAAGCCTTTTTATGGTCTTTGCCCTCGCTACTCAAATTTATAGCATTTTGGACTGATTCGCCCATTTTCATGCTATATTTCGATGGCCATTTTATGCCATTATAATAATGAAAGTAGAAGTCTACTGGGCAATTCTCAAACGAGTTTAGCGCCGAGTAACTAATGACACTATTTGGGTAATAATAAAGAGGTTTTTCGCTCTTCTGTAATTCTTTTTCTGTAAATAACATGTTTGGCATCTAGTTTAGCCCTATTCTTTTGATAGTATCTTTGCATGGCCGCCTTCTGTGACGCTCTCGTTTTAAGATATGACTCAAGATAACGAATACAGGTTTTATCGTCAAATAGATTCTTTTGTATCCAGTCGTTAATTTCCGACATTATTTTGATATTAACTTTCGCAGAAAAATTAACTGTTTCTCGTTAAGATAACCATCATCTTTTGCTTTTAATATCTCGCTCGTAGCCTCATCAATCTTACTCTCGGATATCAACTTAACGAATGGCGCAACCTTATCTAACTCCTCTGCTGATAATCCGTCTGGATTTCTCATCATCTCCAACTCTCTCTTAATCGCACTCTCAACATCTCCTCTGGCAATCTGATATAATCTTTCGCTTTCTTCTTTCACAACTTCAGGAGGAGTATCTATTGGTAACTGAGAACCATAACTGGCAAAGAAATCCAATGGCGCAAATCTATGACCTTCGATGCCGTAATTTTCGGGCACTAATTTGTGGCTGAATGACCTGGTCACATTAATAAACTGAGGTACTATAAGTCTAATCTCTTTTGTTTCTACTTCTTCAATTGTTTGTTTTTCTTTTGACATGTTTTTATATAATTAAATACTTCCTTTGTGCATTTTTTGCACAATGGTAGAATTCTACCCTTATCTAATATCGCAGCCTCTTCCATACCAGAAAACAACTTCAACTTTATTTCGCATATATCACACTTTGTTGTAAACTCAGTAAGCAACATATATTCTCAATTTCTGTTTGGTTTTACGTCTATTCTTTTTGGTATTAAGTTTATCCGGTATTATAACCTTATTTGCTGGTAATCTTATGTGACCTAATTTTGGTTTTAATATTTTTATTTTCCCCATAGTAGATATGCCATTATCACAGAAAATATGAAACTCCCAACTGTGGCTACTGTATTTATAATAAACCAAACGTTAAGTTCCTTGAGTTCCGTTACTTGCTGTTTCTCCAGTTGTAGCTCCGTCTGTTTCTTTTTTGGCATTGGCTATTTCCAATTTCTTGGTCTTAATTCTCTTGCCTTTTTGTTTATATGTATCTGTTTTTTCATGACACGCAAGACAAAGTGTTCTGCCATTTCTAACATCAAATCTAAATTCTGGAAAATAAGCCCAAGACTTAATATGATGAGCGTTCAATTCTACTCCTCTTTTACCACACTCTTGACACGTATAATTATCTCTTTTGAATACTTCCGTTCTCCATCTCTTGTATTCTCTTCTTCCCATCAATAAATTTCTTTCTGTAGACTTGCCACCTTTCCAATTGTAGTGATTTTTACCACGTTCAGATTCGCTTATCTTTCTTTTGTGTTCTTCTGATAACTTTCTGCCAATCTTGGCAATTCTCATTTTTCTTCTAGTTTCTTTGGATGGGACTCTATTCTTTGCTCCGTGTGTCACTTTTAGTATTCTGAATTTGTATTTGCTAGCACAACTTACAGAGCAGGAGGTACATCTATTTAGCGATGGCGGTACTAAAAATTCATTACCACAATATACGCAACTTTTCTTTATTCTTATTTTATGTCTTGGCCTTCTTTTATAGATTCCAATTGGCATTTTTTTTGCTTTATGCGATTGTTGACATAAATTATTGATTTCTTTCTGATTCTAAGATAATTTTTATTGATTGTTCTATGATTTCTTCCAAAGTGTTCACAATATACACCAAGCCATATTTGCCACTTATCATCATTAAGCCATTTATACATTTCTTTGAGAGTTGCTCTTTTACTTTTAAGCGTCTTTAAAGATATATCACGCGGATACCATTTGCCTGATATAGAGCACTTATCTAGAACCTCAAGAAGAATTCCCTCAATGAGTCTGATAATGCCGTCCATGTCCAACTCTCTTTTTTCCATTACATCTTTCGTATGGCCATAATCACATCTTTAACTACATCTTTATATGGTTCGTTTAACTCTGCTATTGACAGAATGTTGTCCCAAGCTTCTTTTCCTTCAATAATCTTGTTTCCCAAATCTAATCTTGGCCAATTGTTCTTCTCTGCCCATTCTTTAACCTTCTGAATTTCAGAACTGTCTATCTTTACGTCAATGTCCTCTTGAACATACCTATAATTATATCCACCTAATTGTTGCTCTCTGTCTATTGGGCTTTTATATCTTTTATCTACCTCTCTTTTAATAACATTTAGGTCGTATATTAGGTCAAACACAGCATTATATTTCTTATCTATAGAATTAGATGTGTCAAACAACTTATCTATATTGCGTCTTATCTTGTCTTGCAACAAGGCATAGAACTCTTTGTCGTCCTTACATCTTCTGTATATGCCCTTAACTAACTTTTGAATATTATCATTTACTAACATTATATTGCAATAAAAGGCTTTTCCCCTTCTTCTGCCATTGGGAATCTTAGGTATCCACCGCAGGACTGGCACTGAGCGGTCTTGTATCTCATTGTCTTTGTTCTAACCTCTTTGCCTGCGTGAAGCTTAGTGCCTCCACAACCTGGTCTGGGGCACACTCTGCCTGCAAACATTCCTACAGGAATATTACGCATCCATGGTCTTAACTTTAGATATAATTTTTCTGTTAATATTGTGTCATTCTTGTTATAGTCCAACATTCTTTTCCACGCTGTTTTGTCTCCACTCATGCATTTCATCCAAAGTGAGAACCCCTCATGTTCCTTCTTTCTGCCTATGTTGAAATAATCACACATATCATCAAGTGAATAACTAGGAAGATTTAGTAACTTTTTAGCCTCAGTCTTTGTGTCTATTTCCTTATATGGCGAGGGTGGCTTTAATCCATGAAATATGAATCTTGCGTTCATAATCTTCATATCGAATGATTTGCCATTTTGCGTTATAATAATGTCAGAATCATTAAATAAGTTCCATATATCTTTGACAATATTTTTATCGTCTATTCTTCCTGCTTTATAACCCTTATAATTTATAAGACCATTTGTTATCTGTTCTCCCTCTAGATACTTAACAGAATAAGACAATACGCTTGTATATTCATCTATTTGACTGATATTTGTATCCCACTTTCTACCGAAGAAGTATCCTTTTTGAGGTGAAGTTTCCAAATCAAAGGAAATTGTGATTGGTTCTTTGTTGTTCACTTATTTTCTTTTGTTCTTTTTTGTCTTTTTAACTGGTTTTTTTACAGCTTTCTTTGTTTTCTTTAATGTTTTCTTCATATTTATTTTACCTTCAACATGTATACAAGGAACGTTGTTACATACATTGCAATACATATTTATATTATTTTATCTATTAGTCCAAATTTCTTTGCCTCTTGGGCACTCATCCAGACTTCTTTTCTTTCTATTAATTTTTTAATTGCGCTGATTGGTTTCTTTGTTCTTTTGGCTAGAACATTATAAATCATCTCTCCTACCGTAATCATCTCATCTGTTGATTCCTTCATTTCTGAAGTCCTCTCGGTGTTGAACATTGTAAACCGTCTTGGTTCGTGTAGCAACAGTCTTGAGTTGCTTGATGCCCATCTCTCCTTAAAAGCTTGTAGTATAACCATTGAGGCCGCAGAGGCCGCGTAACCGCTTACTATTCCTATAATTCTAGCCTTAGATTCCTTTTGAATACCAACCAGACTGTCGTAGAAAGAGAATGCCTCATATACTCCACCGCCAGGTGAGGTGATAAACACTCTTATGTTTTTCAGACCTTTGCCTATGCAATAGTTAATCTTCTGTAATGCGTCTGTTACCTCGTATTGATTAATATTGTCGTCAATCCTTACAATACCATTTTTAAGTTCTTCATACTCTATAAGGTCGTCTATATTGCCTGGTGTTGAACTTAGTTGTTGACCAGGTGTCGCTGGTTCTAATTTATTTGGTTTCTTTTTCATTTCTATATAATTCATTTTCAATAAGTATTTTGGTACCATATTCAGAATCTAGTACCATAAATTCTCGATGAGAGTTTGGGTGTCTTATGATTAAGATAACTGGCCTATTTGTTTCTCTGTCTTTTTCAATTTCTGTGGCTTTTTCAAACCACTCTTCAATCGACCAGCTTCCCGTATTTTTAAGCTCCGCATGTACATTGAATACAGAGTCTCTACCAAGCCTTGAGAATAATAAATCTGCTGGCTCGAACTCGTGGATTGCCCCCGAACGAGGAGTTCTGCGCACCAAGTAGTTAAGTCCATGTTTGTTAAATAATTCTTGAAGCTTCTTGGCGTATCGTAGTTCTTGTGCATTGCCTTTGCGTTTACTTCTTCTGCCCTGTTTTGAATAACACTCCAAACAAAGGTAATCTTTGTCATGTCTTGGCTCATAATCTTTGTTACATTTAGGACATTTAAGCGTCATAATATACCTTCTTATTTGACCCCTCGACTGTCTGTTGAATTATGTCGGTTAGAGAACCTGCTAGGTCTCCAAGACTCATATGTTGCCCAAATGTAGTAATCATTAATCTCTGCGTTGGGTGTATTGTTTCGTCTCTCTTAATGAACACAAGATAGAATCCTTTGTCGGCACCGCTAGGTGAACCATATATATCAACATTTTGATTAGTTCCTGAATATTTCTCTATCAATCTTAAAATATCCTTAAAGACATCATCTGGATTTATCTTTGTGATATTAGAATGGGAGACCTGAGCCGGTTGTGTCTCCTGGCTTGATATCTGTTGGATAGGTTCCTTTTTCGACTGTTGCTTGTTTGTCATTGCCTAATATATGATTTTTAATTGTTTGAACATCCTCGTAAATGCTTCTTATGAGTATAAGTGATTCTGTATCTGTTACATTCTTCATTAGATGTTCGTCGGCCAACTGTTTCTCGCCTGATATTGAAACGGTCCAAACCTTACCATCAACTAATGTAATTATAACGGTTTCTCCCTTGCTGTATTTCTGTAGCTTATCGTGAAGAGCCTGACTTGAAAAGAATACTCTGTCGTCTTTTGTGAAGTAGGTGTATGATGTTTTTTCTCCAAATTGAGTCTGTCTTGTGTTTCCCTTGGCTGAACCTGGGTCAGTATTTAGCGTTACTGATACCGGAGAATCTGGTTCAAATCTCAATATTTCTTTTAATTGTTTTGCTTTTGGCATTTTTATTTGTTTAATTCTATTGTTACTTTGGTTTTTATTTTACCTGTGTTTACTAACTCATATATTGCTATGTCTCCATCTTCGTCAATGTCTTCTGACTTATCACAAGAAACGTAATATGTTTCTTCACCGTCTTTGTGTTGTTGAACGTATAATTGTTTAGGGTATTTCATTTTATTTTTAATTTTAATAAATGCGTGCTTATGTTTTTAGACATTGGAACTCTTATTGGTATTCTGCCTTGCCTTTTGAAATAATTCATCATTAACTCATTCTGTTCTTTACTCATGATTATTTCGTCAACCATTATTCCAAAATTACATAGAATGTCATTAAGTTTTCTGTTCATGAATGAGAACATTTCTATGCTGTCTCTAAATCTTTTCTTAGATATATTTATCTTCATTGTTTAATGATAGCATATTATAGATATAAAAGCAATAGCTAGTTATGAACAGACTTTGTCTTTATAATGTTTTGCAATATGTTATTGTTTCTTCTCTGTTCCCTACTTTTGTTTCTCCATCGAAGTAAGTATTCCCTGTGCGTGTTATTCGACCAGTCTCGACATAGAAGTTAAATAAATCTTCTTCTATATTCCAACCTTTACCGTACACGAAACTTATCTCGGTTGTTAAATTAGGTTTAGCAGACTTATTCTTTTCAACAAATATCTTTACGGTCATTCCCTCTGCGTTTTCCTTGGTGCCTATCCAGCCTGTTCTTGACAACTCTATTCTGTGATTAGCATAAAACTTTAGTGCCATACCACCAGAAGTAGTGGTTGTTTTCTGCCCTGGCATCTTGGCTATTGTGCCTCTCATCTGATTTACGAACACTAGAGCCGTATCGTTTCTTAATATTGTCCCTATAACCTTACGAAGACCCTTCGACATCATTCTGGCCTGCAATGCCATAGTATCCTTATCATAATCATTCTCTAGCTCGCTTGACGGAGCCATAGAAGCCACACTGTCAACCACTATCAATCCATAACCATTCTCTGATATTGACTCTATTAACTCAAATGTTTCTTCTCCTGTTACTGGTCTTGCTATAAGAAGAGAGTTAGTGTCAACTCCCATCATCGCGGTCAAACTTTTATCTATGGCCAATTCAACATCTATGTAGGCACACTTAATTCCCATCTTCTGTGCCTCAGCAACCAGTCTTAGACATAGTGAGGTCTTTCCTGCCGATTCTTTGCCATACACTTCGGTGACTCTACCTCTGGCAACTCCACCAATACCGGTTATATTGTCAATGGTTTTTATACCGAAAGGCACAACGTTTAGTTTTTGTATCTTGTCCAGAGACGACAACGTCCCTGTAAAATCTATATCTTTTTGTATTGATTTTATCAAATCGTCAAATTTATTCATGGTATTTGTGTTTTATACTCCATTGGTCAAAAAATTCAGGGCTTGCTCCGTAAGAGGTGTTCGGATTACAGAATGGACAGTTTAATCTCTCCTGTTTCTCAGCTTCACGCATCCTCCTAAGTTCTAACTCTTCCTTAATAGAAAATGTGGGTGCTTCAATACTGTTCCCTTGTCCGTCTACTACTTTCTGTTCGGGTTGGGGGTTTGCGACAGCCTTCATCATAGCTGGCAAAGAGCAACCTAAATGAATACAAGTTCTTGAGTCGGTATCGTGAATACACTTCTGTTCGGGTTGGGATAAACTATGTTCACTCTCTTTCTTCCAGCACTTTACACAAATCATTTCCTTGACTTCATTGTTCGGATTAGGTTGTTCAAATTGAGGTATACATTCTTTAGTTTTTGGTTCTTGGGTCATTTGTACTTATATGTTTTAATTGCTGTTTCGATTACTTTTACAATTTCGACTTTAAATATTTGAGGGGCATAATCTTCACTTACGGCAAGGGGGTAAACTGCTATTTTTTCTGCTCGCTTTATGGCCTTCTGTTTTGCATTTTTACCTTCGTACTTAGCTCTGAAACGCCTTGTCGCTTGTCCATGGGCATTTGTATCATAGGTGAAAACAACATACCAAGTTCTTTTCATTTTAATTTAGTTAACAGGTTAGATAACTCAACTTCAGTAAATCCTAGTGTTCCTCCATAGCCATTAAAAGTTCTTTTAACTTTTTCCTTCACCTCTTCTAGGGTGTCTTGTTTGGACTGGATTAGAAGAGATTGGATGAAAGATTTAACTTTTAACATCGCTGGTTTTAAATCACAAGTATATCCATTTATTTCTAAAGTATCAGGAGCAATCTTATAAAACTCTATAATCCAGTTTTTAGTTTTGTTTGTCATCTTTTGTTTAATAATTCTACCGCAGTAGTAAAATCCACTTTTAAATATTTCTTTACAAATTCTATCTGGTCTCCATGTTCTGCACACCCGAAACAATAATAGTGGTCAGAATATACAGCCATTGACCCTGTATTCTCCTCGTGGAATGGGCACACTATCTTTATATGGTCTGCAAAAATATTGCATGGTATTTCTAATCCTTGCACCAATTCTATAAGGTCAACTAACTTTGCATTGTCTATGCTCTGTTTATTCACTTATTTTCATTAGGTAGTGATTTGTTGGATGCAACTTAAACCCTACTTTTTTATACAATTCATTGGCTGCAATTCTGTGAGAACCGCTAGTTAATTCTATCACATCTATGCTGTTGTCTCTTGCCCATTCCATTAAAGACAGGGTTATATGTTCTCCGTATCCTAATCCTCTATGGTCCTTATCTACAACAACGTCCTCTATTACGGCCTGTTTTCTCAGATATGTTTGTCTAGGAAATATCCAGCCTACTCCTACAAGTTTCTTATCGTGCATAATTCTTGAACAATATCCATTTAATACAGACCTATAAAAATTATGTTCCTTAACTTCTGCCGATGGGTCTAGCTGTTTAATCAGCGAATTCAATTCCTCGAAGTTTACAACAAAATGTCTCTGTACATATCTCAGTATGTCATTATTTGAATCAAAAGATACTTCCTCTATTTCCATTGGGTTAATCCATTGATATTCTGAGTTTTCAGTGGTGTCTAGTTTTATGTCGTCCAATAGTTCAACAAGATACACATGACTTAAAATAGGAAAGTTATATTCTTTATACGTTGCAGTACCGGGGAACTCTCCTATTAAGTCGTACTTTATTCTTGAACCCAACTCCTCCATTACTTCTCTTTCTAGTGTTTGTTCTGGTTTTTCTCCTTCTGACATGTAACCACCAGGAATATCCCAGTATCCCTTAAGGGGTTCTTGGTTTCTTTTTACAAGCAACATCTTATTATCTCTCATTATCACGGCCGTTGCTGTACCTCTTGGGTTTTTAAATTCACATATTTCGCACGTTGCCTTGTTTTTCATTTTCTCTTATTATATTATCAATTAAACCTCTGCCATAGAAGTCGTTTTGTTTTCTTTCTGCTGGCTTAACTTCTATCTCTAATTCAACTCCATACAACAGATTTATATAATTTGTTATGGCCTGTAGTTCTATTAACTTACCTCCCAATTGCATGGCACTTATCATTGAGCCATGTTTGATTGATTCTTCTATAAATTCTTTTAGTTTCATTTGTGTATATTAACTCGTATTTTGCCGTCCATCAATGTATCGTATGTACAATGTGGAATTAAATAATTATAGGTGAATGTTATAGCTACGACCCAGCCCAATAAAAACATAATCGTATCGAAGTATTTTATTTTTCTTTTATCGCTAAATTTAAACATATTAATCCAAGAAAGACTCAGAGTGCTCTATAATTGTATATTTGTTATACCATTTCTGAGCATCCAAACATCTTTTAATCGCTTTTGCTACTTCTTTTGGCATCATCACGTGTAGGTCTTGCGAGTTATCTGACACTCTCCAACATCTTCCCCATACCTCACAATGCTCATCATCTAAGATGAACTCACCACTGAAACAAGGACAAGCACCGTCATAATCATCTTCAAACAGTTTTTGAACACCATAACCACCTTCTTCTTCTATCTTTTTAAGTTTTTGCAGAAGAATATCTTTTGTCATGTTAATAATCTATTGTTTTATCTTCTGGTAATACTTCTTTTTTCTGATTTTCAGAAGGCTCATCTGGTATTATTTCATCGAATCTCTTAACATCTCTACTGAAATCATCTTTCATAACCCCTGTATCGCCGTCAAAGTACACAGGCACTCTGAAATATCTTGGCGACATGCGCGCCTTATCTATACTAACCTCGTGTCCTTCTTTGGTTGGCACAACGAACATAACTATGTCTGAATCTTGTTCTATGGCACTTGAACCCTTTAATCTTCTTAACGTAGGATATCCATCTTCTTTATCCCTATTAATATGAGATATTACATAGGTAATTATATTCATATGACGAGAAATCAATTTTAAACCTCTCATCATTTGTGCTATCTCCTTTGGCTCATCTCTTGTTGGTAGAAATCCTATGTGGTCGAATCCTAAAAACTCTATATCATATAATCTTTTTGCTTGGTCAACAATCTTTTCAAGCCTATCTAGAGTATAGGTTTCCATAGAGGTATCTATATAGAATGGGTAATCTAGCATCTCTTCTCTGATTCTGACCCAATCTTCTGTTGTAAAGTCCTGGTATCTCTTCTGTAATTTTATCTCAAGGAGTCTCTGAACCGTGAAGTATATATCATTCTCCAGGCTGATTAACAACACCGGTTTGCCTTGATTGGCGTGAAATGATAAAAAGTTAAGAAGTATTGTTGACTTACCAACCCCTGTGTCTCCTGATATAACTACCAAGGATTGTGAAGGAATACCACCATTCATTTTGGCTGTTATTCTGTCTGAGAACACAGACACTCTAGGCAACTTATTCTTCTCTAGGTTATCAAGAACTTCCGACAGCTTATAAACATTCTGTATTTTAAATCTTGGTGAGTTGTCTAATATCTCTTGATAATGCTCTTTTGTGCCACCACCAATAATAAAATCATTAGCGTCCTTGCAAGGAAGAATCACATTATAACATCTCTGTATTCCTAGCTTGTCTGCTAGTTTTCTGGCCGCTTCCTGACCCGGCTCGTCATTATCGTAATTAATGTAAATCTTAACATTATCAGGAACTTCTTTTACCCAAGGAGTGCCGCCTTGAGAGCCACCAGTCGTAGAAACAACGCTCTTGAATCCCAACTGCCATAAGGCTATGGCATCAAATTCACCCTCAACGCAAATAAGATAACCTTCCTTAAGACAATTTTCAAATGCAATATCATTTATAACCCAATTCTCCGAACCGTGATGTCTCCTAAATGTCTTTTCTTCTATGCCCCTATACTTATAATCTATTAGTTCTCCTGACTTAAAAATAGGTATTGTTATCTCTCCTTGGTCGTTTAGACCTAATTTAAAGTGCTGTATTGTCTCGTGATTGAATCCTCTGACCTCTTGTAAATATTTCTCTCCTGCTTTATTACTTCCGAAGTATAGGTTATCGAGATACTGCTTTGGGTTTGTCGTTGGTCTTGAACTTATCCCGATTGATTTTGCTATACTTAGAATGTTGTTCATATTAATTATATTCGCGCAGGCGGCATATCTTACACTGCCTTATGTGAATCCAGTCGTGCTCGTGCTCTCCTGCGTCAACCTCTGCCCTTTTCTGCTTTAGGTCTTCTATAGAAATATCTGACTTGGCATCACCTATCCATTTTTTAGCCTCTGTCATGGATACATTCATTTTATATTCTCCTAATTCTTTCTTGAAAATTTTTGGCTTAATAACCGTCAATTTATGATAAGGAATCTCCGCTAGATAATCTATATCAAATCCTGCCGTCAATACATAAGTTCTGTACAATCCTAAAAGTTCCATGGAGGTTGTATACTTCATTCCTAGCGATTCAAGATATTTTGGAAATGAGGGATAAGCCTCTTCGTCTAGCTTTAGATAGAGTTTATTTATTTCTATTTCGTGTAGTCTTTGACCGACTTCAAGTCCGACCCTTATTCTAGCAGAGCTTAAGGCGGTTACTAGGGTTCTAATTTCTCTGTCAATTCTGGCTGCGTCAGTTGTGGTTAGTTTAGCGACCTTGTTCATTTAATAAGTCATTACCCAACAACATAAGGTTCTTATAAAACAATTCGTAGTGATGACGACAAACGTCAACAATAGAATCATCTCTGGGTATTTTTTTACTAGCCTCTTCTTCACAATTATTCCACTCGCACTTAATTGTCTGTTTTGTTTCCGTCATCTTGTTTTCTTACCAACACTATGGCTCCGCCTAAATTACCAACAACCAACGCATCGGACACAGCATTACTCAAACTTGTTTTGACAATACCAGCAGAATCTAATATTCCCATTTTAATCATGTCTCCTTCTTCACCTGTTTCGGCATCAACTCCATGACCAGTCTTTAAGGACATTTCTTTCATTTCTTTAACACTCATATCTGAGTTTTCCATTATTTGTTCAAATGGCTTTTGAATAGCTATCTTTAATATTCTCTCGCCTTCAACTCCATCTTCAAGAGTCTTTGATGCCTGCAAAAGAGCAACTCCACCGCCAGAGACAACACCATCTTTTAACGCTGATTTGACAGCAGATACAGCATCGGTTATTTTACCCTTTTTATCTTTTAATTCCAGAGGAGTATTACCACCAACTATTATATTACCAATACCAACTCTAAGTTTTGATATTCTTTCGAGTATGGCTTTTTTCTCGTAATCACTGTCTGTTTTCTCTGCCTTATACTCAAGATTTTTAATCTTAACATCTAATCGTTCGTTATTGCCTTGACCAACAACTACTGTTTTATCTTTTGACACAATAACCTTATTCGCATGACCAAGGTATTCTGGCTTAAGTTCACTGAACTTTGGATTACCAGATGAGCCAAGTAGCGTAGCCCCTGTAATATCTGCAATATCTTCAAGTGCATCATTGTTTCCTGCATTAGGTGCTTTAATAGCAACCGTTCTGAATATTTTTCTTAATTTATTAACCACCAAACTAGAAAGAGGTATTCCAGTAACGTCATTGGCGACAATCAAAATATCATTAATTCCTGCCTTATGAAGTTCTCCTAATTTCTCTATATGAGAAATATCGTTAAGAGTTTCTGTGGTAACCAAGACATTGACAGGACCATTAACAGCGTCTAAAATGGCCTCTTCTCGTTCTGTATCGGTTACGAATTCATAGGCCAACCAACCACTTCTAAATGAAAAGCCCTCTGTGATTTCGTACTTAGTCTTTAATTGATTGCCTTCAGATACTATAACCTCTCCTGACTTACCTAACCTATCAAATATCTCTGCCAGCATATCTCCAACCTCTTCGCTATTAGAAGATACTTTGCCTATCTGCGCTATCTGTAATTGGGATGTAATTTCAATCTTATTATTATCAATATAATTTAAAACCTTTTCAAGACCCTTTTGAAGTTCTCTTCTGATTTTCAGATTATTTCCAGATTGTTTGTCAAACGCCAAGGCATCTTGCGAATTCTCCTTAAGTAATTCATTAACAAGAGAACGAAGAATGACGGCCGTGGTTGTGGTGCCATCTCCTGAGTCTGAATCTGTCTTTGCACTAGCCTCTTGAACAATCTTAACTCCTAAATCAAGGTTTGGGTCTTCTAGCCTTATTGCCTTTAGAACCGTAGTGCCATCATCACATGATTCAATTTCACCAAACTCCTTATCAATTAAAATTCTTTGGCTTTTGGCGCCAAGAGTCTTACTAACTAAATCTGTGGCTATATTGATACCTTCTTTAATTTTCTTTCTGGCTTCATTCGATTGTAATATTTTATTGTATTCGTGGTAACTCATTATTTTGTCTTTTTAGTTTTCTTCTTCTTTGCCTCGCTCATGGCTATGGCGATGGCCTGTTTTTGAGGATAACCCTCATCCATCAACTTCTTGATGTTCTTACTTACGGTTTTTTGTGAACTTCCTTTTTGTAATGGCATATTATATTATTTTAGTTTTAATTTCGTAACTAGCGTCATATCTTTGGTTGTCACCCTTAGGATATGACAGTTGTTTATATTTTGCTAATAACGTTTTCGACCAGATTCTCTTATCTTTAGGACTTCCTAAGAAGTAGAAATATCTGTGCTTGTATTCTCCCTTAATCTTTTCCCAACCTAGCGATTCTGCTATTTGTGCTCTTGTTTCTTGTGGTCTCTTTAATCTATGGTCACTCATTATTCTTGAATGTATATTCTTGCCGGTCTTATCTCTGTAATAATCTACACCACCACCCAAACCTGTGTAAATCCAATTTGTTGCTTGATATATATATCCGTGATGATTCTTTCCTTGGTCTGCGTAACTTATTAATGATAACGGCCTAGGTAAGAAATTCATTGATTGTGACACGAAGTAACTTAACACATTTTTCTCAAGGTCGTCATTAACAACTAATCTAACTAGCTCTATCTGCTTGTACTCGCCCATCATATTATTATGATTATTAGCTGGGGTACCCAGGCAGCAAACACCTTGTAAATTATTATTCGCATCTGCCAGTCCAAACCCATACATAACATTCGGTATAACTTTTGCATAGTGCTTGTGAATAAGCCAATCTTTGTAATATTCTCTTGTAATTGGAACTACTCTATATTTATCTTGTATATTCATTACATATTTCTGTTTACGAATAAATTTCTATTAAGCGAATATGAAACCCATAAACAAAATGCTACTATTCGTTCTGTATCATTTGCTGAGAATAACACAAACCATATTGAATATATACACAGAAATAACCATTCAGCATTTGTAAAAACCGGCTTTGTAAAGAAGTTTTTAATTCTATTCATTTGAGCGGGTCCTCGGATGTGCGCCGAGTCCTCAACCTTGGAAGGGTCGTGTACTACTCTTTATACTTGACCCGCTTAATACAGACAGTATTATTGCTAACGAGCTATCTGCAACTATAACAATTCTATCATATTTTTAAACAAAATGCAATAGATTTTTATCAACAGCTTTTTTCACATACTTTACTTTTTGTCAATTATGTTGTTTAATATTTCGTCTAGAGCATTTTTATCAAAACCTTTAACAACATGGTCATATTGGCCATCTGAGATTTTTATAACAGGAACTGACATGAAGCCCATTTCTTTCACTTCGGCTAGTTTTTCTTTATCTTCGTCTATCATGGAAACTTTATATTTCAATCCTCTGGAATCGAAATATTCTTTGGCCAGCTTGCAGTAGGTACAGGTTTTTGTGCTATAAATTTCTATAATCATTTTATTAAATCAGATATATCACAGGAGCCAGACATACAAGCCAACTCTTGCGCGCCGGTAGTGGTATCATCTTTCTCATATTCTATTATTCGACCGAAATCAATAACGGGCATCTTTGACATTAATTCATTATACTTCTCTTCGGAGATTTCTTCGTAAGGGGCTAACTGATAAACATGGTCTGAATCTCCCTTAGGAAGAAAAGATAGACCACCAATTATTTCCCAGTTATTCCAAATCCAATCCGCTACAGCTAGCCACTCATTTTCTGCCACATAGCAAGTCATACTTGGATTATGTTCTGTATAATTTGTTTTAACTTCTTTCCAGTATTCTAATTGCTGAGTTGCTGTTATGTCTTTTCTGGTAATTGCACCTTTAGGAGATGCTATTGGAAATTCCAAAACAAAAGTATGAGCTTGTTCTAAAGATTGCCCTACTTCAGGGTTGTTTACTATTCCCTGGTCTTTTAATGTTTTAAACAGAGGGTCTGTCGTTGATATCCTTACTCTGCGAATATAAAAAGAACCATATCTGGGGTGCATACCAGAAGAACAATTAAGCATTTGAGAACAAGTACCTTCTGGCTTAATAGTGCCTATGGCCGCAGAAACATTAATGCCAAATCTTTCAGCATATTCTGCATTTGTATCAATAACTATATCCTTTAGTCTGGCCAACACATCCGGCTTTCTTACTATGGGGCAATCAAACTGACCATTTAATGAAACTCCTAATAATCGTTCGTCATCACAGTTCTCTCTCCATTTAGATGATATATATTTGAAGTCCGTAAGCATAGATTGATAAGTGCCTAAGATGGTTGCAATGCGCGCCTTTTGCTTAAGCGAGAGTTTAGTGTCTTCGGCCCTACAAATAACGCTTGTAAGATTACAAAATTCTTTATTAAGAAGATTAATTTCACCGCAAGGATTGGTTCCTACTAAATCACCATTACAATCGTTTCTTCTATCTGCTCCACTATTGAAGTTTGTTCTGTTGAATATACCTCTTTCACCTGTGCCTGATTTCATCAAAGCTAACCATTCTTCCATAAATTCTTGCTGACTAGGTTTGGATTTATAAATAGCAGAGTTGTTAGATAACGCTCTTTGTGGTTCTCTATCCCAAAATGCTCCTGTTTTGGCATTACGCATCTCCATATCGTCTAAATCAGACAAGCTAATTAAAGCTGTTCTTCTAACGCCACCAGAGACAATAACATCACCAATCTTACATACAATATCGTGAACTTCAATTGGTTTTAACTTTCTTCCTTGAGAACCTAAAATTATCTTTCTTGTGAAAGCTATAAGTTCTTTTAATGGTGCTGGTCCGCTTGCTCTACCACCAAATATTTTCAATCTTGCACCAGCGGGTCTAACTTTGTCAAAATCAAAATCAAGGTCATATCCTGAATACCACGCTGACATACCTGCATAAAGAGCATCAGCCCAACCTTCTTTACTGTCATCTATAACGTGAGTGGGTAATTTCTTACCAGTCTGCTTTTCAACCGTAGGCAACTTTTCTACTGCTTCCCTTTCACAACTAAATCCTGCACCGCAACCATTAGTTAAAATAATAATAAGGTCAGCAAAGTCCTTTAAGGATTCAATAGCAACATAACTACAATTAAAGGCTGCAATATTATTCTTACGAGCAGGTTCACCGGCCGACCACAATAGTCGCATAGAAGGCATAACCTCTTGATTTAAAATGGAGTTCTGAATTTCAGAGTATTCTTTTTTAGTCAACTTATCACCTAAATTCTCCTGCATGAAGTCCATATATCTTTGGACTGTTTCTGACCATAATTCTCTGCGTCCTAAGTCATCTCGCCACCTGGAATAACTTCTTAAATAAATAAAGTAGCGATAGTAATCGCCACCGAAGTATTTATTAATCTCGTCCTGAACTAATTTTGAGTATTCTTTTTGCATCAAAGTAAATAATAATTAAATCCTAACATAATCAAGTTTTGTTTTCAAACTACCCACAGAATGGACAGTGGTTACCTCTATAATTAACCTTACAGTTATCACAGTTATTTATCTGATTATTAGGTCTAATGATGTTGTCTATATTACTAACTGGCGGTGATTTTCTAACAGTTTTCTGATTTACAGAACCTTCTACTGATTTTGTGTTCTTTAGTTCTAAATATAGTTCCTGTCTCAATAATTCTTTAACAGGAAATTGTTTTAATATTTTGGATAAGGTATCTTTTTGAGTATCTGAAAGTATAAAACCATTGTTGTGTAAAAAGCTATATACTTCATTTCTAATTTCTGAATTTGTCATTTTTGTTTTATTGTAACTGTCACTTTTACCACCGTACCGTGTCTGCAATTAGTAGCTATTATTTAGATATTAGCATTGATTTGCTAATGTTTACTACTACGATACAGATAAGAGGTCTGGACAGAGTGACCAACTGTTTTTCCAGACGTTTGCATCTATATCTTAATAGTGGTAACTTATCGTAGACCTACTGCCGTTAGCATCTTTAGTGATGTGCTCCATGCCGTGTGCATGAAGCATATAATCTCGGAGACTACACTATTCAGTTAGCGCCGCTACGTACCTGGCCAGTTTTATAACATTGCCAGTAAAGGTTAGTTCCTCTAAATATTTTTATTTATAATTGAAAACCCACCTACGTAAATAGGTGGGTTCCTGTTTACGCAAGTAAGGGATTCTTATTATCTAATGATAGTATAGCACATTTCAAAAACTTTTACAAGTGGTAGTTATCCACAGACTTTCTATCTTGTTATGGCGAGGAGGCCAGTCCGGCATTCAGGACAGCTTTTGAGGCACACTTCCCAGCACAGCAACCAACCCCCTCATATAAAACGTAACATAGAAATAAACTGTTTTCAATACTTGAAATTAATACCAATATATGTTAATATTTGGAGTATAATAATAAACCATGTTTAATCAAAATGGAGAAAGTGTAGTTGCTATAGGTGGTTTCTCGCCCAGTCTATATGCACCTTTAACTCAGGTTACAAAAGCACTAATTAAATCGAGTGTAGGTCGTGTCTATTCTATTGCTATCAGTAATGACAACATAGCAACAAGATATTTTCAGCTTCATAATAAGGCTACAGCACCATCAGCCACTGATGCTCCTCTTTATTCATTTAAGGTGCCAGGTGGTGATGCCAATAATCCAGGAACCCTTATATTTGACCAGCCATTTTTCACACTGGCAGGTAAAGAATTCAGCACGGGTATTGGTTGGGCCATTTCAACCACTTTAGCCACATTTACAGATTCAGCGACTGCATCAGAACATATTGTAATAGTTCACTATCTATAATGAAAAATAAAATACTTATAGGCCTTGGTTTGGCCTTTATACTATCAGGTATATTCTACACGTTACAAAAGAAAGATATTTCTTTTGGCTCTTTTGTTGGACCTTCAAAAACCACCAACTCCTTAATGACATATGATTTCGGGGTAATCAATATGCCTACAGATAGAGCCGGTGCGGCCTCATCATCAACAGGCTTTGAATTCGGTTATTTACTAAGAACAGATGTTACTGCAGATACCACCGCTACTACATCAGCAGGTTTCGCAGTTACTATGGGAGAAACAGGAAGAGTTAGAGGTTGTTCCTTCACTCTAAATACTACACCAACCACAGGAACAGTTAGCGTGATGATACAGAAAAACGGTACTCTACAGACAGGTAAGTATTGTAAATTACCTCGCTCTGAAACATTTGCAACCAATGGTGGTTTTGATGATATAACCACAAATGAGTCCATATCTGCCGCTGACATAACCTTTGTGGCAGGAGACAGAATAGGTCTAATAGCTTCAACCAGTAATCTAAGTGCGGCCTCGCTTGATGGTACAGCATACATCCTCGTAGAAATCAATCAGTAAAAGTCTGTTGATAAAAGTCTATTGCAAAATATTCCTAAATATGCTATACTCCAAATAGCGGGGTGGAGAAGCGGCATCTCATCAGACCCATAATCTGAAGAACCTTGGTTCAAATCCAAGCTCCGCAACATAGTTCTTTGTTTGGTGTGAAGGAAAAGGTAGACTTTAAAATGCGTAAAAGGACATTACGTAGAACAGCATACGATACTTCTGTGGCCACAGATTAACTAAGATGCATACGAGGTGACTTAACAAATCCTCGTCACCGAAAAGCCGGTCTAGCTCAATGGCAGAGCGCCACTTTTGTAAAGTGGATGTTCCAGGTTCAAGTCCTGGGACCGGCTCATTTGAGGTTGATAAAATGATGTAGGTATGTTAAACTAATAGAATGAGATTTATGTTGTAAATATCAGGTCGACACTGTGATTTTACCATTAAACTCATAAATAAAAAATGAATATAAAACAAAAGAAAACAAAAAAAAGAAAGCCAATTGTGCGTTACGCACTTGGTGGTTTGCTGGGATTGGCCTTACTATTTAGTACCGCCCAAGCCGCAAAACCTAGCGATTACGGTCTTGTTGAGGGCGACGTTGTTCGTGCTTTTGGAGACCTCGATGTCTACATTGTCAACGATTGGGGATACAAACGTTTATTCCTAAATCCTGCTATTTTTGGTCTTTACGGCCACCTGGGATTTAACAAGGTTAAAACGGTTGCTGTCGGTACACGAGATGCGTTTCCTACTAGCGGGTTGTTTAGAGTTAGTGGCGATGAGAAGGTTTATGGTCT
>ERZ1292642.91-Hain-H14-01um-R1-91-length-51160-cov-282_pt2 | contig 48857 bp, 70 predicted proteins | sample MGYA00564403_ERZ1292642 | MGnify/ENA primary metagenome ERZ1292642 (study PRJEB36523, sample SAMEA6512643) | groundwater metagenome | collected 2019-01-09 | study: AquaDiva: Metagenomics assemblies of 32 groundwater samples
ACAATTTGGCACGCTACTTTAGCCTTTTCCCTGTATCTTATCCCTTTGTGGGGAGTCAACCCACAGAGACGACTGTGCATAGCCTATGCACACCTACAGGAGGGTCATACCGTGGCATACCTTCGTGCCGTACTCATCGCAACCGGAGTCTTGACCTGGTTCCTGTGGGCCACGCACCTACTGGCCACGGGGAGCATCGCAAGATTCTGGTACTAGGAGGCTAAGATGATCACCGACAAAGAAGGTAACAAGATTCTGAACGAAAGTAATTGGGGAATAAATTGGGCATGGACACGAGAATTTGACTCATTTGACGGAGCAGACGAGTTTGTTAAGTGGTTGGATTCTAAGGGATTCGACCATCGTGGAGTCTACATGCCGGACAAGTACCATGTCGGGTATACGATAAGGTGGCGGCACTAGGAGGCTAACATGGAATGGTGGAAGTGGGTGGAGTTTATCTTAGACGTACTCAGAAATTTCTGAGAGGGGGAAGCCGACTAGGCTTTCCCCTTTTGGGGTGAGAGGGTTGAAAGGGGGTGATACCCTATGGCCGAATTGGTCATCAAGCTCTCTCAGGCGCAAAAGGCGGCCCTGCTTAACGAGATGGGATCATGGTTTGATCAGATAGACGCCCTACTCGCAAAGCAGGAAATGCTCAAAGCGGCCGGGTCCGACGACGTAGAGTGCCGTCACGGGCTGGTGTCTATCTGTTATAGGTTCATAGACCACGGGGTAAGTGTTCGAAACGGGGCGAAAGCTCTGAACCGGCCTAACCCGACTGGTCTCGCAACCTACTACAGGATAGCACGGCAGTGGGCGGCGTTCGAGTCCGATGACCCGGAACGGAAGGCGAAAGCCGTCCCGCCCCCGATCGAGGAAGGGTGGGAGGAAGCAGTGAGGCAGTTTAGCAAGAAGTCTCTGGTGGACTATATCAAGTCGTTCACACCAAAGACGGACCCGACTGATCTGGAGTTAGCGTTAGGCGCTATCCAGGCAGTTGCGCGTCGGCTAAACCGTCTTACCTCTGGTGAAGTCTCGAAGAACGTGAATGGTAAGGTGCGGGTCATTCCTGCTTTCAAGGCATGGGATGCCATCCTCTCCACTCACAACGCGGGGACAACCAAAGGGCTCGCGGTAGTGTTCATTAGCCCTGACGTAATGGGTGATGGGCATACCCCGGACTTGCAGCCGGAACCGACTGAGGTGCCTGAGACTGAGCCCATGGCGGAAGCCGTGGACGTGTAACACAAGGAGTGTAACAACGGCAGTAAGGCGCATGTATCTTATGCGCCTTATTGCCTTTTTGTCATGTCATCGTGGCATCATGCCAGAGAGGCACGGCTGTATACAGGGGTTACACAACAACGCAAGCAAGTATGGGGAGGCTTCCTAGCCTCCCCTATTTTACTGCCTAAGAGGGGGGAACATGATGAGTAAACAGTGGACGGTGGAAGAAATACTAGACGGTATGCTATGCATCTTCGTGGATTCTCTCTCCATCTCATTTTGGGGAGCGTTCTTTAACCTATGAGTAATAAACGTGGGGGAAGGAAACCAGCTCACCGCCCTGTAGTGTCGTCTGTATGTCGGCGCTACAGTCAACCGTGGCCCTTGCCTTACATGGGTGACCCCCGCCCACGGCGCCCGCTACATCTCCTCTTGGATGCAAGAGGGATATGCGCGGGTTGTAAGCTTGGGCCACGGCCCATTAACAAGAAACATCAACTTTGTGGTAACTGCCTAGCTCCGCTCTAGGGGGGAGGACTCTCATCCATGGCTAGAAAATTCAAAGTCAAGTATGGGGATGAGGTACGCAATTTTAGTAAGCCGGAAGGCCACGCCCTTGCTCGCATTGTGCTGGTAAGGCGATTAGCGAAGGAGAAAGGGATTCAGTTAGACGCAACCCAGGTACTTCCACATAACAGGGAGGAGTGTGCATGCAACATATGCGAAAAGTGGAGAAGCAGCCATCTAAATCCCCTCACGGACCTGAGAGGCGCGTCCCGTGCTCGTGGTGTGGGAATCCCTACAAGAAACCTGCGTGTATCATGTGTGAGAACTCCTAACGAGCTCTATACAGGACGATTTCCTAGGTCATAAATGAAAGGAGGTGAGTTCAGGTGGAGAAAGAGTGGTACTACCCGATGATTGACGCTCAGGTTGAAATGAATTGCCTCCCACTCCTTGTGGTAGGAATCAACCTTGACACGGGGATGCCGCGCGTTTCAATGAATCCCGAACTCCCCAGGGTAATGCGGGAGTATCCTAGCATTCTCAAGGCACTCGTGCTGAGCATCGAACAACTGAAGGAGATGGCTAAGCCGCCCGACGACCGGGCGAAGGGGATCAGCATCTCACTCTATCACGTGGAGGGCTAAGGAATGGCGGAGCGTAACTCCGAGAAAGACCGGCTGTGCAATAAGTGTTGTCAGGTTCTAAAGACTACGGCAGCGGGTATCAAAGACCACGCTGCGAAGTGCAACGGGCAACAAGCATGAGAATACTAATTGGCGGATTGCTCATGGTCTTAGGCTTCATATTTGGAGTAGCCTATGACCAATCTACCATCGTTCTCACGTTGCAAAAAGAAACGAAGGCATACAAGGAACGCGCGGACCTCTATCTTGCGGCATTGGATGCCTGCACAAAGAACAAGTTCAAATCCCGAGACTATCTCTGGGACCAGGTCCAGTACATCAACCGCAAGGAGAAATAAAATAACTATGGGTGCGCATACGGAATGTTGTACGAACCCGGTCTGCTCGTTCTACAAGACGAGCGATATGCCCTGCCCCCTAAAGTTTGAGAACTGTACCGGCGTTGGGGTATGGCATTGGCCTCACATCGTCGGAATAACCCGGCGTAAACGAGATGCCATGTTGGCCTGTTGGCCGTGTTTCCATGACGTATGGGCAGGCGAGGCATAAGGTGCCTAGACTTTGTTACGACTGCCGAGCGCTACTCCCTCTTACATGGCCTCATGATCTATGCGGCTGGTGTCGTGTCTGGCACGATCTAGGAGGATCAGGATAATACGTCGATGGTTCAAGACTTCGCACCAGATTGCCCATATTGTGGATCATGGATTTCTGTAGAGCAGGTCAATGCACACGTTGGGGCGGACACAGATTTCAATTGTAACCGCTGCCAACGCGCCTTCTTCTACCTTAAAGACGTAGGAGTGTTCTTCAGTGAGCGAGGAAAACAGATTACTCCGGCAAGTGATAGCAGAATCCATTCTGGAGATGTGCAGCTACCTCTTCGGCCCCTCCCAGGAGCCGATAGAGCCATTCTGGATGACGAAGAAACCAATACCGCTTGGTCTACCCCCACGCTTGGGCAACTCACCGAACTCTTCGAGGAGTAGGATGGAAAACCCGAACTTTGGCCCCTGCTCTAATCCATTCTGTGATTGGTATGGGCACCGATGCACCTTCAACATGTGTGGGATATGTTGCCGGTTGAAACATCCGATCTTATGTAGGGAGAAACACCCGGGGCACCCAGAACGGAATGGGTACCGTAATCTAACAAAGATTAAGCGTGTCACTAGTTCTACCCCGACGGAGCCTGAGAAGCCTATTATTCCGGTACTCGGGGAGCTTACTGAAATAAAGGATGATCTACATGGCGAATAGCAAGGACCCTAAAGACTGGAAAGACTGGCAGCGAGTTCTCTACTATTGGCGGTATGTTCGGGGGCGTCATGGCCTAAGCATCAATTTGCTTGCCCACGTATGTAAACGTCCGGCACGGGAGTTGCTTCGAGAGCTAAAAAAGGATGGGTATGTATATGGGAGAGTATGTAGCCTACACCTTGTCACCATGCTTTTCTGGGCGCCTTGGGCGCCAAGCATATTGTCTCGTCGGTTTTGGGGGCCAAGACTTCATGCAGACCTACGAAAATGGCCTCCAGAAGAGTACGTCTCCGTGTTTAAAGGACGCGGGGAAAAAGGCCCTCGGATTTCTGGTAAAATTTCCATAACCCAGCTTCGGTGGGTCGCAACTAACAAAGCAGGACTCAACGTTATTAAGGCGGAGGCGCGACGCCGTGTTTGGTTCTGATCCAGAATTCTTTATCCTTGATTCAACCGGGAAGCCTGTACCCGCTCATCACTTCTTCCCTCCGAAAGAGGTACCTTTCAGGCATGAATATGTTATCGGCTCGGAGTATATCCAAGTCTACCGAGACGGATACTCGGTAGAACTTAATATTCCCCCGCGTTCGTGCCGACAAGAATTCGCTACGCGGGTTAAAGCGGCTCTTGTCCACACTCACGCAAAGCTACCTACTGGGTATACGCTCACTACTAAGCCTACAGTAAAAATTAGGCGCTCAGATTTAGATGGTGCTCCAGAAGACGTGCTGTTCTTTGGCTGTGATCCTTCGCGTGATGCCTACACGGGAGAAGATAAGTCTGTTGAGCTCAATGGGCTCACACATCCATACCGCTACGCCGGGGGGCATTTACATTATAGTGGCGAGGGAACGTCCTCTTGGCTTCAAAACCGCGCGGATTGTGACTTGTGTGTCAAGATGCTCGACTATTATCTAGGACTTCCATTTACGTTCCTCTTTAATCAAGCTGATGAATTCCAGCGGCGTAAATACTATGGGCAAGCTGGAGAATACAGACTCCAAAGCTATCCTAATGGCAGTCAGGGGTTGGAATATCGTGTACTCAGCCCCAGAGTACTAAACGACCCATATCTGCTCTCGTTTTGCAATGGGGTACTAAGATTCGTAGTACAGAATTTTATGAAGCTCCGCGAAGAGTGGAACCCTGCGATTGAGTCTAAGGTCAGACGCACTATCAACACAGGCTCCGGGCTTGATTCGTGGGCGCCAACATTAGCCCCGTTCTATACCCCGGAGTTGATTCGTCAAGCACAGGGGATGTTCGATGATTTCAACTTTCTCAGAACTGACCCTTACAATGCTTGGGGAGAGTGGGTCAGGACACACACTGGCAGACCCCTAGCTATTCACAATGGGGACAAAAAGCATTACCCATCTATAACTCCCTTCTTTTGGATATAAGGAGGTTATCGTGTGCGGCATAGGTGGTTATTACTGCTGGGCTGACGCTCGGCCCCCGCAGTCGGCAATTAAAGCCCTTCTTCTGGCGAACCAAGCGCGGGGCCGCAGCGCCGCGGGCATCGCCTATCTCAATGCAAGTGGACGAATTGTTCACCGGAAACAGAAGGGGCCTGCCGAAGACCTCGTGAAATCACTGAAGCCTAAGACGTGGGAGGAGATTGCTGCAAGTCCACGGGCCCTGATTCATGCGCGGGCGACAACCAAGGGAACAGAGGATGTAAATGTCAATAATCATCCCGTCGTTGGGTTTGGCTGGGTCGTAGTACATAACGGATTCATCATGAATGATGATGACCTCTTCGAGTATTATAAAGCGAATAGGTTTGCAGAGGTTGATACTGCGGCAATTCCTTTGGTACTTAGCCAGGGCAAAGACTTTACAGAATCGTTACAATACCTCTCCTTATTGTCTGGATCAGCAACGCTTGCGGCGTGGTCAGTGAAGAACCCTGAGTTCGTCACTCTCGCAAAACTTGGCATGAATGATGTATGGCTACTCCTGGATGAGCCAAACCAGATTTTCTACTGGTCAAGTACAGAAAGCGCACTGCTTGCAATCCCGGGAGCTCGGGTTGGGCCCCTGCGTATGCGAACAGTCCGCCAGTTGCCAGAGAACCACATACTTGTACTTTCCCCAGAAGGGAAGGACGCAACGCGGCTGTTTGCCGTGACGCGTAGCCCTTTTCTCCCCGTGGCACGGCTACGGACGCGTGGGCGTATGACCCAGACGGGATTTGTGGGTACGGCTTCTAAGATAGAGACGAAAGACTTTTCGTTTAAGAGTTCCCAAGATAAGACGCGGCCCCTCCCCTGTTGGGATAACGTCATTCATACATGGATGATTCTTGGGCTTGAGACAAACGCCTTCTCACAACAACGTAACTTAGTTTCAAAGACGCTTCAGACCCCCTATGGGCGCTGGGTTTTCACCAGAGGGAAAGGCATCCAAATCGAGCGTATGTTTTACGGACTTAAACGAATGAAGAAATATTGGTATAAACAACTCGACCATATCCCAGACTTTCCGGTAGCACTCGTCGATGGAAAGACGCCCTATGATGGGGCGCTCTGCCTTGAACACTATACCCTAAAAGAGAAAGTAGGAAGTACAGAAGTCCAGACAATGGGCCTTGTCTGCCCTTGGTGTGGTGTATTGGCTCGACGCGTGGGGTGGGATATGCGTAATGGGCGCTGTGACTTCTGTAATATTCATTCAAAGCCACCGGAGGACTAGATGCTACCACGCCCAAGTTTGGCGACAGCGACAACAGAGCACGAAGTTCTGTTGGCCTTAAAGTCTATGCAGGTACGTAATGTGGTGAAATGGGCACAGGTTTTCGACTATCTGCAAAGGAGAGGGCCGCATGCCTCCTTTGTAGTTAAGACTCTCATAGGCTGGAACCTCGAAGCTTGGACAACTATGCTAACGGGATACCCTGATTTGTTGTTTATCCAAGGCCAGGCACTGACGGCACAAGGAGCACTTACGAGTATTCAAAACTATCTTCAGCCCCTTTATACCCCTCAGGCTTTTACGCTTGCGGATAATCTCTCGGTACTTACGGAGCGTTGTGTGTCGTGTGATGCTGAGACTAGCTTTTTTGTGCGTACGATCTTGAGACCTACTGGTCTTCAGCTTAGCCCGATTAGGTATCCTGCAACGTCTGACCTCTATAGCTTTGCAGACCTCTATGCCTGCGTTTCGGTGCTTTGCCGACACTGCTGCAAGCCATGTCGGTCATGCGAGGCTCTACCAACAAATATATTCAATAGAGCAGACCTACTTTCTCGGTCTACCACTAACCTTTGCAAAAAGTGTGCGCCAATGAGCCTCTCTGCAATAGTGCCAAGGCAGTTCAAATTGAAAGACCTCCGGAGCATTGCTAAAAAGGGTTGGACTTATGAATAAAGTTCGACTGTACCGTATTGGGTCAGACCCAGAGTTCGTGGTGGGTAGTACGAAAGAGTGGGCTACAACAGTGGTACCCGCACATGAGATTATCACTGGAGGGCGAACGCAGGCCCTCTCATCTTACATTGGAACAGACGGGCACACCAGCACCGCCGAACTTCGGCCACCCCCGGCCCATAACATTCGCCGACATCTTATGGATATAGCAGTAGCCCTTGATTCAGTGGGCCTCGTGGTCGCGTCTCGACAACAGAAGTACAAAGGACTCGACCTTTTTGCAACCCCAATTCTTGGCGGGGAAACCCAGGGGGGACATATCCACGTTAGTGCCTTCCTAAACAACCCCGGGGCAAAAGCAGCGGCAATTCGAAATATGCTATACTACGGGCGGGATTTTATAAGGTTGAATGAGGATGTGGCCCCTCGGGAGGGTACCCCGCTTCGTGCTGATGAACAGCGTGACATAGAGCACTATTGCATCCTTGCAAGCCAGGATTTGCTTTTTACCTACAACACCTTTGCTATAGCCATGAACTATCTCCTGCAACCGTTTGAATACTGGATTCAGCCGTGGTATGCACGAAGAAGTCGTAATGGAAGCTATGGAGGTGGCGAAACCGAGGTACGCTATACTCTTCAGGCACCTCCGGCAATGCCAGCCTTCCATGAGTGGGCGTACTACATGTTTGAGTATCGACTTCCTTCTACCTGGCTTGTGCATCCCTGGTTAGCCTATGTATATCTGGGTCTCACCAAACTTATAATGTTGAATTTTAACAAGTTGCTTCCTCTTGCATTAAGGGGTAAACTCCCCCCACCTACGACGGAGCCTGGAAATGATTTGTTCAGGGAAGAGTTTCGAGCGCGCTACGCCTTAGTAGTAAAAGCGGGGTGTCAATTTACTAACGATATCAAGCAGTTAGAGGAGGCTATCGAGGCGTGTGCAACCGGGCGGCAGGTTTGGTTTACACCAGGAACCCCTATTCAGTTAGAGGCATGGAGGAAGCTGATATGAGAAAACTTTGGTCTGTCCATTCTGAGAGACTGCTTTTTAGAGAAGCGTTACGGCAACATATAAATGTTTATTACGCCTGTGCTGAAACAGAGGCGGAGGCATTGTCGCTTGCTAAAGCAGTTGGTTTTACCTTCCGAGGCAAGCCCGTCATTCAAGAAGTAAGGGAACGGGTGGTGCTCACATGATATATATTTGGTGCCCAAGAACGAGCGAGGGCGCTGCCGCTCTCGTCAAGTGGCTTCGACAACACGACCATCCCGTAGCCCAACTCCGGGAATGGGAGTCAGGAATCCAGAGTGGCCTCGTAGTAAACTGGGGTTCAGAGAGCCTTGCTTGGCTACGCCCTGCAAGCAGTTCTGCACTTCGGTTACTAAACCAGAACCTCTGTCTCGATAAGTTTGAGCAGCTACAACGGCTAGAGAGAGGCAACATTATTGTACCGCCGTACTCTCGCACGCCTCGTCGAGGCTGGTTGGCACGCTGGTCCGGGCACTACGAGGCCAATGATCTACGAGAAGCCCCATCACGCGGGGACTATTATGTGCAGTGGTTAGATATTATCGAGGAACGGAGAGTCCACAGCTTTCTTGGTACGAGCATCTGTGCGCAGATCAAGCGGGCCACACGACCGCCTACGCACCCATGGATTCGTTGCACTCAAACAGGCTGGGACTGGTTCGCTCACGATGCGACGCCTGATCTAAGACGAACTGCTCATCAGGCGTGTAGTAGTGGGGGCTATGACTTCGGGGCGGTGGACCTTGGAATTACGCGGGCTGGAGACATAGTGGTTCTCGAAGTGAATACCGCTCCTGGCCTTGACGGAGACCTATATGCAACCCGGCGGTACGGTGAGGCAATAGTGGAGGAGCATCGTGGTTTGCCCCAGATGCCGAGAAGCAGGTAAAGAAGTCCCCCTAGAGATCACCAGTAAACCCAAGCCTCGAAGTGTGGAGGAGTTTGTTACCTTCCACTGCCCGGCTTGTGGGTGGGAGACCTCAGGTGACCTGTAGGGGCTGGGAAGGGGCCTAGGAGCCATTATCTTATGCTAGGGAGGGTCCTGTGTCAAGTAGGTCTCCATTGGTGGGGGTATTGGCAGATTACTCTACCTTACCTGACGTGGCGAGAGTGTAGGAGGCCGGGGTGCGTAGCGAAAGAAAACTCTTGACATCTGCCTCAAGATGTGGTATAATCGTTCCCTAGGGCAAAGGGTCTATCTATGTTTAGGGTTACTAAGTATAAGGTGGCTTAGTAGAGTACTAAGGTTACTAGGTTACTAAGGAGGAGGTGACTAAGTGACTAGAATGAGTAGGCTTGCTATGAAGGAGAGGCTCCGTGAGATCATCGAGGAGACTCTTGATGAGGTCTCAGGACAGCTCGTGCGAGACCCTGACCTCATCACAGACGAGGGATTTGAGCGAGACGCTCTCGCTGACGCTGTGTGGGAGTATCTCACTCAAGAAGATAGTAGTGATCTCGCCGGAAGTGCTGAACTTTCGGATGAGACAGAGGAGTAGGCGGTCAAACATACCGCTATACTTCTCACAACCGGGGCGTGCGCTGCTGGGGCCAGGCTTGCACAACACGGCCAACAGAGAGTAAGTCGCCAGCCCAAGTCCTTGCCGAGCAAGGGCGTGAAATCCGAACCGGATTGTCCGGCGGTCAGGATTAAGGAGGGCGGAGGGTTCAGGGGCAAGGGATGGGGGCTCCTGAGTAATCCTGGAACTCGGGGCAGGGGCGCCTTACGTCTGTGAGGCGTCCTTGCTCTCCAATCTCATCAGGAGGGTACGAAAGGAGAGGCGAGATGAGTGACCCGCTCGCAGAATGGGAGCAGCATGCCAAAGACCGACAGGAAGGGGCGTATGATCCACTGATTGATTACGTCTCTGCTCGCTGGTTGTTGGAGGCCGTAGCTGAGATTCGGCGGCTGCGGGAGGAACTGGCTCAAGAGCCCACACGAGACTGGTACGAAAAGCGATGCACATGGTACGGGGACGAACTTGATCGCCTCACCCGCCAGGAGGTGCACAAGGCGCTGGAGGAGGGACGGGATGACTAACCCACAGACGGCGGCGGAGAAGTGGGTGCGGACAGTTCCACTCGATTGCCCCCACCCAGAAGCGCGAGAGGTGTATGTCTGCTACGAGTGCGCGGCAGCAAATCTTGGCGCCTTCGCCCGGCAGCAGGCCGAGGCGGCGCGGAGGGAGAAAACAAATGGTTAAGTGTGCCTGCTGTGGTATCACCACCGAGGAATTCAGGCGGCAGTATCCTTTTGTAGCAAGGATCATTGCAGAGAACGCGTATGGATTGCCGACCGGCAAGCAATTTCCGTTTGCTAGGAGGAAGGAAGGGAGTGCTTCTCCATTCCCGGTTTTAGTGCGTGGCAATTGGCCTGCGTACTTCCACGGTCGAGAGTATCAGATGCAGGATGAGGAAGTTGAATTACGAGCGCCTGGGGTCGCGCGGACGGAGGGGCGAGATGAGTAACCCCCACCTTGAGGCCATCTCGTGGTGTTGTGACGAACATCGTCAGAAACGTGCGAATGAATGGATCGCCCACCGGGCCGTGGTGCGGGAGTTGGCGGAGACTCTGGAGGAAAGTGACGAACCTGGACAAGCCCAAGAGGAAGAATGTGCTCGCTGGCGAGCGAGGAAAGAAGCCGCCCTCGCTCACCCCCTCGTCGTGGCGGCGCGGAAAGGAGACGAATAAATGAGTTATCCTATGCCGGGATGTCCATGCATTCCTCCGTGCGGGCTTTGTAGAAGGAGGGAGGGACGGGATGCTTCTTAAAAAGATTTGGTGTTTTATCGTACATCACAAGAAATGTCGGCGCTGCGGGTGGGAAGTAGATGACTCTTATCCAGGAAGCGAGTTGGGGCCATGACCCCCACCACGGCGGCAGAGTGGGCCGACCTGTTGATGGGTTGGTACGAAGGACATACGGTTCCATCCCAAGCCCTTCGGGATGAAATCGAACGAGTCCTTTCAGACTACGCCCACCAGCAGGTGGAGGCGTTCCGGGAGCAGGTGGTGCGGGAATGCGAGATGGTTGAGCCAGAGAAACCGACGCGATACTTCTATCGTCGGGAAGAGTTACCCGCCGCGATCCGGGCGCTAGGAGTAGAACTAACAGGAAAGGAGAAATAATGATGAATTGTGCGACGACACACCCGGATTTTGTTATTCCGGTCATGGCAACGAAGAGCCGATGCCTCAAGTGTTGGCTAGTCTTCGCCCCGATGACGCCCAACCCGGGGTTTGCGGTGTCTGGTGCAAAAAAGAAGGGGCCTGCTATACTCACCGATTATAGAGAGGGTTCGTGGAGTACTCCAGGGGTTTCTCGTAGAGTAGACTCCGAAGGCTAGACAGATGGACTACCCCCACGAAAGAGAAGAGGACACCCCGAAGAAACCTTATTGTCGATCCCTTCCACCGCGAGATGATGGGCTTACTCAGCGTATGCAAACCTACCTCGAAGGGCGTCGTCTTGATTACCGCCTTGCCGTCGCCAACATGTGGTACCCGAGCAGCCAGGCAGGTGATAATAGCCCTCGGATCGTTACGCCCGCAACGTCTAACATCCGGGGGAACACCTTCTGGCAGGCTCGGGCTATGGATGGAAGCGAGAAGCGGTACCAAAGCCCCCATGCGGCCCGTGGAGACGCTGTAATCGTCGTTTGGCCCTCTGGGAGCCTTCCTGATAGGGCAGTCATCTCCGAGGGGCCTATGGATGCCTTAGCGGCTGCTGGGGAGGGGTGCCTCGGGATAGCTTTAATGGGTAATACCCCCCCAGAAGAAACTTTGCTCTTGACAAAGCAGTACCTTCGTGGTATACTCTCCATAATTGTCATTCCCGATATGGATGAACCCGCCGCCCTGACAGGAGTTATGTCTCGGCTTACCCGGCTAGGAGTCTCCAATTGCCGACTGATTCTCCCGTACCCAGCGAAGGACTTCGCAAGCGCCGAGCCAAGCCTCCGGACCCAGTTGCTGAACCGCTAAGCCTCGCCTCCCCAGATCGCTTAGACTGTCAAAAATGCTCACTCTTCAAACACTGTAAAACCCCCTTCATGCGTCCCTTTGTGCCAAAGGGATGGACAAAGAAACTCCTTATTATTGGAGAAGCAGCAGGAGAACATGAAGATGAAACAAGCCATAGACCTTTCACCGGACCCGCCGGACAACTTCTGTATGAGTTGTGCCAGGAAGCAGGCTACCTTCCAGTTGATATTGCGTTGGTTAACTCCAACCGATGTCGTCCACGCCGAAATGCAACTCCTACTATGCGACAAGTGCGCGCGTGTCGTCCATTCCTCCTCCGCGTCCTCGAAGTTCTCAGACCTGGAATTATCCTGGGAGTTGGAGGAGTGGCCCTCAAAGCCCTCACTAACCGAGGCAACCTCAACGTCACCAAAGCCAGGGGGCGAGCTCAAGAAATTCCAGGAGCAGCTGGCCGAGTGGCCTTCGTAACCTACCACCCCGCTGCCGTCCTTAGGGGAGCAGTTAACCTGAAGCCCCTGATTCTCGAAGACCTCCGTAATCTTCTTCTTCCTGAAACACCATGGCCGAAAGAGGAACTCCCAACAAGTAAGACGATTGGGATAGATACCGAATGGGGAGCAGATGGAGTACTCCTCACTATCGGCCTCGCCGATGGGGAATCTGCAATCGCATATGAGATAGGAGACCCAGAATGTACGAATCAGGTTACGTCGCTCTTAACGAAGGCGACCGCGTTAGTTGGTCATTCTGTAGCCAACGATTTGGCTCAACTGGCAGCGAAGAACTATCCGCTGACATCGAAATGGATTGCCGGGAAGAGGGTCTTCGACTCCTTATTGTTGGCACGGATGACGAACGAAGAGAGGTTGTCTTACGAGCTGGAGAGCGTACTGCTGTCCATTTTACGGGCACCGCCGTGGAAATCTCATACCTCCGCTCTCCTACAATCCTCGGGGGATATGACGTTAATATCGCCTGTGTTAAGGAAAGAGCGGTGCAGACTGGACGCTTGGGCGGCATGGAAGATCGCACAGCAGACATACCCGAGCCTGCCCCCAGACCTAGTAGATTTTACGCACCGGACGGCACATACATTAGCGCGACTGACACTGGCGGGCTCGGTGGTGTCTCTACCGACCCTCGGGACCCTTGGTGGAGCCTACCAGACCCGTCTGCTTCGAGCAACTGATCTTCTCTCGAAGGCCGCGCATACAGCGGGAATGGAGGAGTTCTCCCCAACGAATGATGGTCACCTCCGAGAGTTATTGTATAAGCGCCTGAAGCTCCCCATTCTCCATCGTACCCCAACACGTCGCCCGGCTGTTGACAAAGCAACCCTTACACAACTAGACCATGACGTGGCTCGGTTGCTCGTGGAGTATTCTCAGGCGGACAAGTTGTATACTGTTAACGTGGAGGGGCTGAAGAAATTTCTCCACCCATGCGGCACCGTGGAGGGCGAGGAAGTTGCATGGCTCGCATTCAATTTTAACCCCCTGGGGGCGCGGACTGGGCGAAGGGCCGCACATGACCCGAACAGCCAAAACTGGGCCGAGGAAGTACGGAAGATTGTGCGTTCTCGGTACCCCGGGGGGAGTATCCTTGATGCCGACTACCGGAAGCTTGAGCCTCGTCTCATCGGGTGGATTGCACAAGACGACAAGCTTCTTCATGCATTCACGAAGGGTCGGGGCTATGTGGATATCGCCCGGGAACTTCTTGGGTGGGATGTCACCGAGGGGACGCCTGAGTATACGGCTGTCAAGACCATCATCCTCGGTGTTCACTATAATATGCAGACGCCAAAGATGGCAAAGGACCTATGGTTACGTGGGCACAGATTCTCCGCGGATTTCGATACGCACGAGAAAGAAGTAGGTCGCTTACGACGGTTATATCTTACTCAGTATCCCGGGCTTCGCGCCTATATGCGCGCACGAGAACGAGAGTTTTTCTCTACTGGCCAAGTTGTGTCGCTTACCCGCCGTGTACGCCACTTGGGCCCTGCCCGCATGTCGGCAGATACGCCTGGGTATGGGCACCTTGTGAACCAAGCGATCAACTTTCCTATCCAAAGCCTGGCTTCCGATATTACCGCCAGCGCGCTCGTCGATATCGAAGAGGCCCTCATACGTCAGGAGGGGATGAATTATTCTCAATATTTACAGCTACTTATGGAGATGCAAAGAAAGCTCTTGACAAACCCCCCTGGCCATGATATAATACTGCCTATAGAAATGAGTTTTATGTTTAATGAAGTCCATGATAGTATTCTTGCGGATGTTCCAAGAGCCCGGGCGAGCACGGATGTGGCCCTCATTATTGATATTATGAGGGCAGTTCCGTCCCTGAAAAAGCTCTGCCCAGGTTTTAATTGCCCGCTCGACGTAGACGTGTCCGTAGGGCCATGTTGGGGAAAACATGCAAAGACGTAATCTTGGTATTCCTTCTCTGCTGTCTGGAGGAAAACCCAATCCCGAATATCATCGAGTATACATGAAGCTACGGCAAAAAGAGGAAGACTTTAAGGTCTCACGGCGGATACATGTTAATCATTACCGGGCTAAAATTAAAGCCTGGCTCCAGGAAATTAAACTAGCGCGAGGTTGCGTAGATTGTGGCTACCGAGCGCATCCAGCCGCGCTAGATTTCGACCACGTGGGTCCTAAGACATTCGCTCTAGCGTGGGCGGCGGCTACCGCCGGAAGAGAGCGGATGATAGCAGAGCTAGAGCAGTGTGAAGTGCGTTGTGCAAATTGTCACAGGATCAAAACTTGGGAGGAACGCGTTAATGCCAAAGCGTAGAGGGAATTCAAATTTCACGAAGGTCACGGGCCTCTTCCGTTCCAAGAAGAAGAAGGGCCTGTACCTTGGTTCCACAGACGAGGAACGTCTGGGGGCCTTGATAGACAAGATTAAGGAAGCAAAGAAAGTGGGGAAACAGGTGACCTTCTTCCTCTGGAAAAGCACCTACGAGGACGGCCCTGTGTTTAACCTCACGGTTGATCTCGCGCAGGACCGGAAGGAAGGTTCTCGCCGACCGATTAAGAATGATGATTTCGATGAGCCGGACGCAGAAGAGGCTGAGGCAATAGAGGAACCCGAGGATGACGAAGCAGAAGCTGACCCTTTTGATTAGGGTTATTGCCGCCGGGTTTCTGGTCGGAGTGATACTCTCGGTCATGTTCCGATGATTCCTATTCCTAGGGGTGTCCAGGTTTCACGGAACAAGCTGGCGGAGCGCATGCTCCTCGATAAATCTCGGGCATGGCTCGAACAGGATAACCGGGCGGTGGGGGTTCATGCAAGTGATATCATGGACCCACTCCAAGCGTTCTGGCGCAGCATCGCTCCGCAGCCATTGACGGACAGAGAAGTCGGGCTGTTTCTTCCAGGCAAGGTACTTCATGCATTCGTGCTGGGTGCCGTGGATGACCAGAAGGTCATCGACCTTGCGGTGACTGACGAGGGCTCGTTCTACTCGAAAGAGCTGAACATCTACTTTAGTCCCGACAAGATACTGAATGGGAAGGTCCGGGAGCTCAAGACGAGCCGGGCCTTCTATGAACCAGTTGACGTGGAGGATATCGACACCTACGTCGAGCAGCTTCTGATTTACATGGCGGCAACGAATACGCTGGCCTCTCAGTTGTGGGTGTTGTACCTGAACGTCAAGGATGGCGCCGGGAATACAGCTCCCGTATTCCGTGCCTTCGACGTGAAGGTGACGCAAGCGGAACTCGATGAGGTCAAGGCATATATCAAATCGACAGTCAACTTTATACAGCAGGCAATAAAGACAGGGGTTCCTGACCTGCCTTTGTGCCGGGAGTGGAAATGTGGCCGGAGAAGATGTCCTTGGTACGACCGATGCAAACCCGTTGGACGATACGGAACCACAGAGTTTGACAAGATGCCCGGCCCACCCAAGGTACGCAGGTCTAAGAAAACCTAGAGTCGTCTGTGAGTCTTGTGGGGGTCTCTACCAGTTTAACCAAATCCATGGGATAAGGGAGAAGCGTATCCGTGGTCCAAAAGAAGCGCAAGCTAGTCCGGCTGAGTGAAGACCTTGAACATGCGGTCATCCAAGCAATCATCCGCGGTGCAATATCTTCCGAAGCGGTGGAGCCGGAAGAGCTCTCAAAGACTGCTCGATCTATTGTGGGCGGTATTCGGGCCCTTACTGCGCCCTATACCCCGGAAGCGGTCGCCCTTGCCGCGACGGAAATCTATGGCATCCCGAAAGAAACCGTCGCTGGCTACCTCAAAGCAGTCTCGACACACTATGCGGGAGCGGACGCGGGGGAAATCCTCTCTGCCGTCCGGGACCGCCAACTACTCGTCGAGGTAATCAATGAAGCCACGTCTCAGCTCCAAGGACAAATGGATGTTGGGCTCCTGGGAGGATTACTCGCTCAAGCTCCCGGCTCAAATAGTCTTCCGCCGGTCTCCGAACGTATTCGGCAGGGCTTTCCTGACCCCCCTCAAGGTGTTATTTTGGACAGTCTGCCTACTCTCAGCAATCACATGGGGGGAATGTACGGCGTGGTGGCACTCGCGGGTGAGCCGAAGGTCGGGAAGTCAACGCTCGCATGGCAGATCGGACTTGATGTAGCTCGCAAGATGCCGGTGATCTATTATGACTTCGAGAATGGGTTCGCCGTCCTGATGAATCGGACGAGAAAGATATACCAAGGTGACCTGGAACGAGTTCGCGCTGTTACTTCCAGTCTATATGTTCGGGATAGCATTCGTAGTCTTGACGCTGATTTGGCCCGCGTGCAATCTCCTGCCCTGGTGGTGGTGGACCCCATCCAGAAGCTCCCTTCGTCGGTACAGTTTAAACGTGCAGGGCTGGATCGCTGGATTCATCGGCTCGAAGGGCTCAAGCGGCGGGGGTTCCATATCTTGATGGTTTCTGAGATTGGGCGTGCCCACTATGGAGACGAGGCTCACATCGGGGCGTACAAAGAGACCGGAGAGATCGAATACTCTGCCGACACCGGACTCCAGTTAATCCAAGGGGGCGCAAACGATCAGGTTGAGGTACACATAGTTGCCAACCGGCACCATCCACATAAGGGCCTAAGCTGCGTCTTGCAGCGGAAGCGTGCCTGGATATGGAAAGAGTACCAAACGATGGCGACGACCCCAGAGGGTGAAGAGGTAGACTAATGCCTTACATTCCTAGAAGTAAGCGCGATGCTATCTACGACCGTAAAGTTGTGGTACGACGGCCGGGGGAGTTAAATTATTTTATCACTCGCGCCCTTATAGATTATTGGCGCTGGTCGGAAAAAGATTACCACTCAATCAATGATATTCTAGGAGCACTAGAAGGGGCGAAGCTGGAGTTTTATCGGCGCGTTGCCGTGCCGTACGAAGATGCTAAAATCCAAGAGAGCGGAGATGTATATTGAACTTCCTGTCTGATCCACAGTCTCTTTGGTTCTGGTTTCTGTGGCCAATTACACTCATGTGGCAGAACTATGCTTTCACGTTCGTGAGTCGTGCCCGAAATAGTGGGTCACTGAAGCGACACCTGATTGCGGCACTGCAATCGAATGGGGTCTGGTTTCTTCAGACGATCTTCGTCTTCACCGCCTTTCAGAATATCATGTTTGGGGGCTACGGGTGGGGCCTGACGATTGCGGCTGTTATATGTTATACGTTCTTCACGATGCTCGGGTCTCTCTATGCTCACTACCGCGCCCTGAAGAAAGAATCGGGTATGACGGCAGTTGGAGCCAACAAGAAGTATGCACAGATTCCTGTCGAGGAATGGAACGCAGTGAAGTCTCTTCTTGAAAGGATACCAAGTGCCTAATTACTTCCACTTTAACTTCAAGACGAAGGACTTGAGTGAGCCCGCGCTTCGGCTGTACCCTCTTGCCTGTATGCATATTGGGGCCACACAGTCCGACATCTTATTTATTAAAGAACACATCAAGCGTATTCAGGAAGACCCCGCGGCCCGGTGGGTCTATATGGGTGACGGTGGGGAGTGTGTGACCCGTCTTAGTAAGGGAGATGTCTTCGGGCAGCTCTTGTCTCCTACACAGCAGCAGGACATGCTCTGTGATCTCTTGGCCCCCATCCAAGCCAAGGGGTTGTTCGGTATCTTGGGGAATCATGGGGCTCGTATCTATAAAGAGACCGGGCTTGACTTCGATCATACGTTGTGTGCCCGGCTAGGGATTCCCTATATGGGCGTCGCGGCCATGGGGAATATCGTGGTCAATCGGTCATCTTATGATACCTACTTCCACCACGGGATCGACAGCGGCATCACGATGCAAGCCAAGATCGCAAGAGCCGAAATCTTCGGCAAGTTTATCAATGCTGACGCGATCCTCACCGCACACTCGCATATTGCGGTTGAGCTGCAACCAGCAGCCCTTCTTGGGCTTGATAACGTAGCGGGGAAAGTCACGACGCGGCTCCGTCATCAGTACATCTGTGGGAGCGCGTATGACAGTCGGACAGGGTACGCAGAGGCAAAGGGATACCCGCCCCTGTTGCCGTCGTGGTTGGTCGTGGAGTTCAGTGGAAAGATTAACAACGGGCGCGCAGTGTATGAACAAGCCCACACAGTCTTCCGCTCGGACGGAAAGAGGGTACTTAAACATGGCTACCTCAAAGATTATATCCGTAATACGGGAGAATGACTGCCCGCATCCGATGGGGTCCGTCGTTCAGGTCTGGAGAGGGACCGCTTGGTGGTGCGGAGCATGTGGTCATACGGAGTTTACGGGGGGCAAGAAGTGACGGATTGGTATTACTGGTTGCGATGGATAGGAGCGCAGTTTACAATTGCCGCGCTTGTATATCCTATCATGCGCCTCTGGAGAGTACTTTGAAGATATACATGGCCTCGTTCTTTAATACAAAGGAGCGCCTGCTTCCTATTAGAGATCAGATTAACGCAATGGGGCACCACGTAGTCTCCACCTGGCTAGAGGAACCTACGTCCAACACTCCCTCCCCCACGGCTCCTCCTGGAGAGACTGAGAGTATACAGTACGCCATGCGTGATTACCAGGAAATTGGAGATTGCGACTTGCTTATCTGTGATACGTTCGATATCACAGAGCGGGGTGGCCGAGAAGTTGAATTAGGATACGCGCTGGGACGTTCCAAACAGGCTTGGGTTGTTGGTCCTAAGCGAAATGTGTTCCATTTTACAGTGAGGAACTTTGAGACATGGGAGAAAGTCCTGGAGGAACTAAGTACGATGGTGGGAAGTTACGCTTCGATCTATTCCCCCCGAGGCCTTTAGAGCAGATCGCTGAAGTCTATACGTATGGAGCAAGTAAGTACAATGATCGTAACTGGGAGAAGGGCATAACATGGGGACGTATCTTCGCCGCTGTTATGCGTCACTTGTGGAAGTTTTGGCGTGGAGAAGAGAACGACGAAGAAAGCGGGCTACACCACCTTGCTCACGCCGCGTGGGGCTGTGTAACTTTGCTGGAATATACACGCACACACGCGGAACTTGACGATAGGAGCAAGTAATGCAAAAGTCAATCCTAATCATTCAGCCTCCTGTAGATGACGAATCTGGTAAGTACCTTCTGATTGTCACCCGCGGTGGGGGTATGATGGGGGGCTCCTCGACGGTGGGCTTTGCCGTTGACCGCCTTGATGTTCAGACAGACCCAAAGGGCCGGTCGTATGCAATCGTGGCCTACCGTGACTATACTAATGCGTTGCCGGAGAAGGTCCTTGAGTTTCCTCTTGGTACCGCATACCTTTTGGTCCCACGTAACAAGGTAGACTTCTTGACTCCTTTCGAAGCGGCAACCCGGCATAAGGAAGAGGAAGACGCCGTCAACCAAGTCTATAAAGATAAAGGCCAGGGTGGAGAAGCCGAGGCTGAGCCAACTGAATTACCTGGCGGGGCGGTGTTGTTCCCTGGGGAGACTCAAGTATTCCCGGATCGGATGTACAGATGAGCCACTACAGTGCCGGGAGGAGGTATGAGTGGCGCTCAAGAGATGCCTTACGAAAACGAGGGTACTTCGTCATCCGAGCCGCCGGAAGCAAGGGACCAGCAGACCTCATCGGGCTCCGCCCAAGCGGCGGCGTCCTCGTCCAAGTCAAAAGCGGCAACGCCAGCGGCCTCGACTACCGCAAGCTCCAGTTGTGCCCATGCCCCCCGGGTTTCTGGAGGGAGATGCACCTGTGGGTCAAGGGAAAATTAGATGTCGTGCCTGTGGGCGACCCTTCCGGCCAGCCCAAGCTGTTAGTGGAAGAAACACCCATACGTTCTGCTCGGAAGTCTGTGCGTGGGAAGAAATCCAAATAAGAGAGCGCATGGGCGATGACAATCTTTAATCGGAAGACTGCGCCGGTCCTTCAATGCCCCCGGTGTGGGGGTAAGACACTCTGGACAGGGGAAATCGGGTGGAAGTGTCTTAATGAACAGTGTAGGCAGAGGGGGACTGCAATCCTGAAAGACAAATGAACGCAAAGAAAGACTACTCCAACTGGTACGAAGCGAAGCATAACCGAGAAGCCCGCCGCAAAGCGGCCAACAAGAAAGCCCGGCTAGCTCGCCGGATTGCCCGCACGGAGCGGCGGTATATCAAAGATGTGGGGTCGTGGTAATGAAAAAAATTATTCGATGGATCGTACGAATCGTCCTCACTCCTATTTGGGTTCCCATGTGGCTTTTCGTATCCATGCTGGTTGTCGCGGGGACGCTCGTCTTCGCCCCAATACTTTTTGCTTTTGACCAAGACGACCTGGCTGCCGATCTGATCTATTCAGCGGTGTGGGTTGTTACTCTAGGAAGAGTCGAAACCTTAAGGAGGTAGGCTCGTTTTGAAAGTTCTTGTGTGTGGTGGTAGGGATTATAAAGACAAACGCAAAGTATGGCAGCGTTTGAATAAGTTTGTGGCTACGGATCATCTCTTTATTATCGAAGGTGGCGCTAAGGGCGCAGACACCCTGGCCGCCGAGTATGCTCAAGAAAATGGGATTCCCGTGGCTACCGTTAGAGCAAACTGGGAATTCTATGGGAAGCGGGCGGGCTCTCTTAGAAACGAATGGATGCTAGACCTGGAACCTGATTTGGTTATTGCCTTCCATTCAGACATTAAGAACTCTAAGGGAACTAAGCACTGTATCTATGAGGCTGGCGAACGGGATATTCCGACGGAGCTTATAAAGTGAAGCAAACCTACGTGCAAGATGAGGCCCTTCGGGACGAGACTATAGCGATTCTCGCGGCTCTTATTGGAACTTTCGCACACTTTCAAGAGCGTGTCATGACCCTTCACACAAAGATCATCAATGCCAAGAAGACAGAAGAGGGACAAGAGCTGGCTTCTTGATCTCCGTCCCCCCCTGAAATGGACAAACAAAAAGCCCATCCAGGGGCCAGCGGCTCTCTGGTGGGCTGTGATTCGTACTGCGGGACACGATGTACGCTACGGGGATCGGGTCATTGCACAGGACGGTCTCGCGTTCCTTCGTGTATCAGGTCTTCTCCTTATTGAAGTCCTTGGGCTACCGATTCAGGCATATAAACAGGAGGTTGTAAGTCTTGTGAGACGATCATGTCTAAACTCAGACGCTCTATAAAACTTCCGAAGTCCCTCCGAGTGGTCCTGGTTGAGTGGGAGGATGCCACCCATCAAGTTGACGAGCACGATGCTCCTCTGGGGACGATGATCGCCTATACGATTGGGTTCCTGGTGAGGAATACCAAGAAAGATGTGGTTCTCTGTGGGGAAGTCTTTGAGGATGGGGGCCGCAGGGACATTACCGCCATTGCGAAACCCATGGTCCGAAAGATTATTCAGGTCGCAACGATTCCGGTTCAGTTCCCGACCGGAGCGACTGCTCCGCCAGCTGTCTCGTAACCTCTGCATTAACGAGATGTTGTAGGTGGTTGCTCGTGAGCGTATCAAGTCTCTTTTGGAAATATAAGATGGCCCCTGTAATATACACGTAACTCCCCAGTACAATTGTCACCAGCAAGCTATGAAACGCGTCGAGAGAAGACATTAAATCCACCGATGAGTTTGGAGGTATGCGAGAATATGGTTAGCAGTGTCCCCGATGTTGGGGCGGAATCCCCAGCCCTCTCTGAGCAGGCTCTGGAGATGGTCATTTACTTTATTCTGGACGAGGGGCCAACGGCCAGTCCCGGCAACGGCGCCAAGGAACTCCCCGTGGCTCACGATCTTACCAGTCTCAGGACTCTTGTGAATCTCACCCCCGAAGAAGCCGTCATGGTCAAGCAAATGATCGGCAACTGTGTCGGGGTTGGCATGTCCGTCGAGCAAGCTGACGGCGAGCCGTACTTCTGGAGTGGGCGGATTGCTACCAAAGATCAAACTGAGGAGGTCAGGTAATTGAGCGAAAATCGCGGGGTACAAAAATCCCATACTGCAATCGTTAATTTCAATGTTAGTCTCAGAGATAGTAAGGGAGAAATTGGAGTAGCTCGTGTGCTGGACGCCCTGGAGAAATTCCATAAGTTTGTTGAATCGCTTAACCAACTCGGACTGGAGGTTGAGTGGGATTACCACGTCACCCAAATTCCCTATCTCCGGCCCGTTCCCGACGGCCCAGGTGTTACGATGCCGTATGACCAAGTAGCAAGAACCACCAGGAGCGACACTAAGACAGGCCCTAAGCCCGGCACTCCCGAAAGATGGGACCCATTTTGGACTAGTGGACTCTAATGCAAACCGGGTGAGTATCTTCTGACGATACCGCTCATCATTCGTGATGAGCTCGGTCGTCGGGGTAGGACCGACAAAGGGTACGCCCCGCTTTCTTAACTGCGTGAGTCGCTGAACCATGTCGCTCGGGTGCCAACTACGCCTTGTTTTATGAGAGGGGAATACCCCGTCACAGATTACTAAGTCCGACTTATTCGCTAGGTTTTCCCAGGTGGCCTCGGATGCTCTAGGTAAGAGCCCGAGGCCATTTTTGTTATGTGGATCAGGACAGTAATAGACAACTTTATTCCCTGCATCCCGAATCTTTGCTGCCATAGCCCAACCATCACCCCAAGGCGAAATCCACAACAGTTTCATTACGGCCTCCGCGCTAAAGCGCCTGAATAATATCTAAAATATTCCCCTCTAAATCCTGCTGTAGAAACGCCGGGCCACTGTATGGACGCCCTCCAATAAGACCCACCCAATCATGGACAAGGCGCCATCGAGGAGCCGTGTCTAATTGGATACTATCTAACAGCCGGAAGGGACTTTTTTCTTGCATTACCCAAGTTTGCTAAATCCCATTCGATTCATCTTCTTCAACATTGGCCCGAACAACTCCACTGCCTCCGGGTTCATCACCATCTCACCCGCAAGGAGGGTACCAGAGACTTCTGCCCCCGGCTCACCTTCTACCATTCCTCCCTTGTGCATGTAACCAAAGTTGCTCAAAGATGTAATATCGCCCCCATACCACGGTGCCGGGGCAGGCGGCGGGGTGTAATAGTTTGTGGGCACGGGGCTCTGCATAGCAGGCGCATACGGCAGTGGCGCCATCGCGCGGTCTTTGACGAGATTTACGGCTGAGGTTGGGGAGGTGCTGCCTGTCGCCCCCGCCTGTGCGTTTCTGAGATACTCTTGGGTATACAGTTCCGGCGTATATCCCGGCCCAGAACTTGCAAGGCCCCCGCCCTCAAGGTTACCTCCATAGTCTAGAACGGCTGTATAGTCATGCATCGCCGGGTTTGTAACCTCCCCAGGAGGCACGCCAAAACTTTCTCGCAACGCCTGGTCTGTCATTGTAAACCCACGTTCTTTCCCCGCGCCGCCGCCGCCCCCCAACCCGCCAGACAGAGAAGCCCCTTCCGCGCGCATCATCTCAGCGGCCCGGAGATCATTGGGGTCTTCCATGTTGAGGGCTGCGCCCCCACCTCGGATAAGACGAGACACGAGTGAAGAAAGTCCAGGGAACCCGGTGAGCTCCGCCGCCTGGCCTCCAACTGTGGCTAATGTACCACCGATGGGCCCGGGGGATGCTGTTCGGGTGCCTAGGGCTCCACCAGTCGCGCCGCCTAGGAACGCATTCGCCGCGGTCGGGTCTGTAGCCCAATCCTGTTGACCAGATTTATATGCAAAGTCCGGAACGTAGGCAAGCGGGGCTCGCTCACCAGCGGGGCCAGCGAGACTTGCGGTTGCTTCAGTCGCGCCCTGTTGTTCTCCAATGTTGCCCAGGACCTGGCCGAACCCGATGCCGCGCTCCAAAAGACCGCCCGCTAGAGGCACTTCGCTCGCTATCTCGGTTGCGGCTCGCTGCCCCTGGGTTCGGGCTTGCATGTATGGCTTATCGGTAAAAGGAAGCTGCTCTTTAAAGGCTTGCCAACCGGGACTTTTGGGCATCATCGGGGTAGGATAACTCGACTCATACAACCCAAAGGGGTCTTGAGCCCCTGCCGCCCGCGTCATAAATCCTATTTCACTCTCGGGACTCGTTAGACTGGGCCTTGGCTCACCCGTGTCTGGAGTTCCAGCAAGGACCATGTGGGCAGGGTCTGATGACAACATAGAAAACCCACTCGTATCGACTCCTGGTATCTGAGCATTGCCTTCGCCGAATTCTTGGGCACCCCCTAAAGAGGGAAACTGGCGGTCCTTTGGCCTCTGCGGCGTTGGGACTGCGGAAGGCAGCCTTTCGAATCCTACGGGACGCCTTGCTGGTTTCTTCGCGACGGAAGGAGTGGTCACTCCTGTATCAGGAAGATTAGGAAGACGAGGAGGCTGGGGGCGTAGTCGTCGGGGTCTTTGTGAAACAGCCATGTTATCGCTCTCTTTCCATAAGGTCCTCACGTCGTTTCATGAGGTTCTCTAATTTCCGTTCTTTCTGTGCTTCAGGTATATCTGGTCGAGTAATAACTCGGCGCATACCGCGCTTGATTTCTCCCATCTGGGCACCGCGGGAGCGCCTACCCTGCTCCTCAAATGCACTCGTGGGAGTAGTACGAAACACCTGCGGAAGAAGCGACTTGCTTACAACATCGAACGCAGTATCTGGGTCTTCCTTCCACCGCTCGTAGGGAACTTCATTCCACTTTGAGTACGTGCGCTGCATGACATCATGGAGGGCTGAGGGGGTGGGACTAATCTTTCTCGTCATCTTCATAAGCCCGTCGTATTCCGTTTCCCCCTTACTTGGGTCTACAATCTTTTCTCCGGTTTGTAAGTCTACGCCATAGAGTAATTCTAATGGCGCAATAGCCGGTCCAGAGAAAAAAAGGCTCAGCATTGGAAGTCTTGGAAGACTACGATCCGCTACTTCGGAAGTCCCCTTTCCTATTTGGAGCAGCTCGTTCATAGGGATCGTCGCGGTCAGATCATGCCAGTAGGTCTCGTCGCCTCCGAGGGGGCTGGGGATAAGGAGTCTTCCACGCTTATGTTCGGGGAGGGACTTCTGGAATTCCCAGTAATCGGCTAACGTCATTCCTTGTGCCCCCATCCCAAGAACGGTCGCTCCGAGTGGAATGCTTAGAGCTGCCATCAGGCGGAGTGGGTTTTCGTCTGCTGCATGCAAGAATATACGTGCAGCCTCAAGTTGGAAACTGGCGAAGGGGGCGCCTACATAGGCTCCTGCGGGTGAGGTTTGCCCACGGAGAAATTTACCTAACGAGCTCGATGTTTCATAGTTGGGGTAGGACTTTGCAATCGCAAGAGCTGCCTCTTGTGGGGTCTTCCCATATTTCTCTGTCAAGATCAGGTAGGACGCGTACCGTGCGGCCTGATCCTCTAGGTCATAGAACCTCGCAAACTTCTGCATCGGCCCGGTCTTCAAAAGGTAATCTCCCCAGTTGCCTGCCCGAGTGGCCACGTCCGCATAGCTATGGGCGAGCTCCCGGCTGGCGAACCCAGGCACAACAGCCCCCGAGAAGATCGCTTCTTGAAGCTTACGATGACGCATCAGATTCGAGGGCTCTGCCCAGAGGGAGAACGTTTCTTTGAAGGCCCTCTGTGTCTTCTCCCAATTAAGAGGATTGACCCAGTTCCCGCCCGATAAAATACCGAACATGATATCGCCGGTAATGTTGTTGACGTGGGTAGGGGGGTTTCCGACAACCTTGCCCATCTTCCAAAGGGTCATGTAGGACCCGATGGCCCCCCAGGGGTTCTCGCCACGAAGGGTTTCTAGGGCATCCACTACGTCGGGGTGGATGTTACCCCCAGCCCACCGCCCGTAAAATCGGCTCTCTGGCAGGAGCTTCCCAGTACGGATGTCTGTCCCAAGCGTAAAGTAGTCTCGGTCTTGGATTGGACCCATATACAGTAATGGACGCCCATCCCGAGCCGCGATCTGACTCATATGTTCCATCAGAACATCAGATGTAATAAGGCGGATTTGGTTGTCTAAGGTCTGCCCAACCCTTACAGCCCCAGGTTCTGTGGGGCCTAGGAGAGCCTTCAAGGCGGCAGGAACCTTCTTACGGTGAAGTAGAGCTCCTGCCTCACTCCCAAACACGGCTGATTTTACGGCCCTCTGGCCGGGCTGTAGCTGAAGATGTTCCGCCCGCCCAAGGATTCGGTCTATCACGACATCTGCGTCGGCCCCAGGCATCTTTTTGTTGATCCAGGCCCGGGCATTATTAAGGACCGCCACTGACTCCAGGTTCGTGGGGTCCATGAGTTCATTGTGCCACTGCTTTGGGTTAAGGAATGCTTCATACGTTTTATGAAGATACCCGGGGATGGCCTCACCGGCTTTCATGACTCCCATGCCCACCAACGTATCTTGGTTGCTCTCAATAAGAGAACGGATATCCAGGATGCTATCTTTTTCAGCTTGTGGGAGGGTGGCGAAGACTTTGCTGTCTACTGGGCGGAGAATACCTCCCCGGTCCATCGCTAAATCTACATTCTTCCCAGTAAAGGTAAAGGGTTGCTGGGTACGGGAGGTTCCGGCAATTGCAACAGGGTTCGCTCGCCTCGCGGCAAGTTGTTGTTTTCTGAATGCCTGAAGTTCTTTGGAGTCCAGAAGAGACGTAGGCTCAAGGAATCTAGCCCCTGTCGTGCCTAACTCTTTTGCCTCTTCAACACTTTTTCTAGTTTGACTAATGGTAAGCGCGAACCGCTCCCCCGCACGCTCAGCTTCGGAGGCAAACATTTCGTCAGGCCAGTTATACCGGGGTACGATCTTACCGATCACTTTATTAGCTGGGCCTTTGATCGCCTGTGGGAGAAGTTTCGCCCCCCTCGTCGCTGCCACGCTGGCCGCTCCCGCAACCGGAAGCCCGACAGCCGGAGCAGTTAATGCAAGGTCAACGAGAGCCCCGCCTGGATTCTCAGGAAACTCCGTAAAGGGCTTGACGACCATATTATAGAGCAAGTCTTTCCCCGTCTGTACAACCTGTTCACTCACCGTAGGATCAAATACAGACGGGGCGGGCGGCTTCGGCCCTTGTGTTGGAGAGGGGGTTTCTGTCAGAAAGGACAGACCTTCTTGCCCAAGCATCGCTCCAGTACTGGCAAGGCCCTCAAGATGTTCTAGGGTACGCTTCCCCGCTCCGAGAACCAAATGTTGAAGCGCCTTTGCGCTTGCATCCTTATTGGTTTTTGGGGGAGTGGGCGGACCTAGAACCTCAGCGGGCTCTGGTCTTTCCATCAAGTCTTCTAGACGTCTAGGCATTATTCTTTCTGGAACGCATCAGAGAATTTCTTGTATTCCTTTTCATCGAGGGCCTCTAAGACGGCATTAAATTCCTGCATGGTCCCGGTCGGAGACAGCGTCTTCTTAGGGAATAACTGACGGTAGATTGTCCGGCCTCGCGCGAGTGCCCGCTTCTGGGGCTCGTCCGGAGCTTGTTTGAGCAAGGCGATAGTACTCGCCTGTTTGATCTCGTCTTGTTTTGCTTTGAGTCGATTAACTTCTGTGCGAGTAGCCGCCTGCTCGGCTCGTATCTTTTGGCGTTCGGCGGTACTAGAAGCGTTCCCCATACTGAACTCTAGGTTACGGAATGTGCTCTCTAAATCGTCAATCTCTCGGCCTACGATTTGGAGTAGTTTATCGGTGTTCTTGAGGTTATTAACCGAGGGATCATTCTTCAGCTTAGCGATATTGAGGTCCATGTCCTTCATGTATTTCACACGAGTCATTGCATTCGCTCCACGAAGCCCCTCAAGTTCTTTGACCATCTTGAGTGTACTCTGGGACTTCGAGAGGGACGCCGCACCCTGTTGGACATATCGCATCAGGTCAGACTTGCTCACGCCCTCGGTTGCAGCCGCCTGAATCGCATTGCCCATGATAAAGGAAGGGTCGGCCATATCATCCCCAGCCAGTTGCTTCAACTGCCCGGCGAGGTCGTGGGCACCCTTGAGCATCTCCGGGGTCGCCGCGTTCAGCCGTATCTTTTCTTGTGCGAGCCTCTCAGCCCGCTGCTCCCCAGCCTCGGCGCCCTGTTCCCGTAACCCAGCCCCCAGTCGTGTGCTATAAATATCTCGTAGTGCGTCCGGGGGAGTCAGTGGGGAAATAGTCTTCGGAGTCCGCACAGGGGCACCAGTCATGGAATCATATCCGCCTTCTTCTACAAACTCTGGCATCTTGATGCCACCCTCAGCTACCCCCATCGCGCCACTCTGAAGTGTCTGGATCAGCGCCGTGTTGGCTTCCAGAGCCCGGGTTTTCCCTAGGTTACTCTTAAACTCTTCGAGCTGCTGCGTGAGCTTATTCTGCTCCTGCGCCCCAGCGACCTCATATCCATGCTTGAGACCCAGAAGTTCCTTCGTCTGACTAAATGCTCGTTCCTCTTTATCCCGCTCCTCGATGCCCTGAAAGAGCTTATCGAGGGAGGGAGTCGGAGCAAACTTTCCTTCGTATAGAACTTTGCTTTCAGCCATTACGCCCACCACTTATCACTGAGTCTTTTGAACCCTTCTTGTGCATTACGAGTCCCCACCGCCTTAGTGATAAGACTGGCCCAAGGGTTCTCCTGTCCGGCTACCCCCTGCACGTTCATGGGTTGATATCCGCCAGTAAAGGCATTGAGATTCCCAAGATTCTGTTGCCGTCTATTCGCAATAGCTGCCCGCATTGCTTGGTTCTCTCTCTCAGCACTTCCACCAGTTTCGAATGAGCCACGGGCAGCATCGGCACTCCGGCTCCCACGTTTGATATGGTATTGCTCCTCAGAGGTTAAGCCTGCAAAGGGATCATTCAAGGCACTACCCAAACTCCCAGCAGCATTCAGGCGGATTTGCTCAGCCTGGCGCCCCTGACCTGTGCGGGGGTCGGTCCCCACGATTTTCGGTTTCTCGCCTGGGAAGGCCATACTAGCTGCGCCCCCCACGAGGGCGGGCAGTGCGATAGGCATAATCTCTTTTGCGAGACCTTTGAAACCCCCCCACAGGGACTCCATGAAGTCCGGAATTCCCCACGCACTACCCGAGGAACTTCCACCTCCACCCCCACTACCGAATTCACCACCAAGCCAGTCACTTGTGCCCGTACTTCCTAGCGTAGTGGAGAAGTCACTCAGATCATCCCAAATTGCCATAATAACTCCTAGTGGTTTTTGTTTCCGGGATCATACTCACAGTGAAGATGCTCCCAAGGCTTCCCCTGAGATTCCCAGATCAGATCATACTCCGCGTCGTAGAACGCCTTGAACTCATTGACGATGGCTTGGACTTTCTCGGGAGGGTAGATTTTGCAGCGAATATCGACTGCCCGCCCGGCATTATGGAGTGACTGAGACTTATGTTTCCCATCCTGGACACTGGTAATCCAGATTTCATTCACGTCCAAGATTCTCTCCATAATTCCACAGAGCATAATAAGCCCAGGAAGCAGCGCGGTATCTATCTGTTTCACAACCGTATCTTCCTTGAATCGTAACAGGATCATACGGGCTCGTCCGGTCTTATACGCGACACATCCCGTTCCGTTGGCGGCTTTTTAAGACGCCCCAGAAAGTCTCGGCTGTGGTATGTCTCATCTTCTAGTTCAAGTTGAATTGAGTATGTCGTTCCATCAATGACTAAGTCAAGATCAATTCGCCGTTCGGACTGTGTATTCACGTTCATAAAAGAAAAAAAGGGAACCGAAAAGGTCGTGATATTAGCGATGCTCTTAAAGGTGAGAACAACCTGGGAATCTTTAGAGCCTGTTACGACTTCTAAAAACGCCATTTATAATAGGTCCTCGCGGGCCGTTTTCGCAAGGGGGATATCCTTGCCCGATATAGAAATACTTTGAAATAGCGGATCAAAAAGTACTATCTTTAGCTCGAAGGACTTCGGTGCGCCGTCTGTAGTTTCTAGAAATGCCACGACAGTGCGGAGTTCGTCTGCTGATCCCAGGAATGCTCCGCTAATAAACTCAAGGTCTGTTGCCCCAGTACTATGGAGGCGTAGTCTAAGCCCTGTACTCTCACCGCGTATTTGAACCGAGTTTGTCGTTGCCATTATACACGGCTCTTACTAATCGTATATCCAATGACAATGGGGACAAGTACTTCGAAGCGGTTTGCCGTTGCTCGAAGCCTGAGTTGAATCCACCGATTGGTCACGCCAAGATGTGCGAACCCCTTATCGGTGTTCTGGGTACTGGCGAGAGAAGCATACGTGGTGAAGCTTGCCGCGGAGAACTCGCTCGGATCATCTGCGAACCGTGCGTCGATGTTCATTGTAGCTGCACCACGCTTATACACCGTCGCATCAAGCCACTGGACCACGTCATCTTGTTCCGCGTCTTTCGGCTTCATCCAAGGCAGAGTAATATAGCTGGTGATTGCCGTGCCGTTAAAGTCGGTCCCTACTCCGACTCTCATAATGTGAGTGTCATACATTGCGGCAAGAATCTCGCGGGTGCCACTCACAATCCCCTTCGTGTAATATCGGATCGCGGGGGTAAAGACCGACGCCCAGGCGTCTAACTGATAGTCATATAACAATCCCCGGGCGTTTGTGGTATCCCCAATATTCGGATATCCCCAATACATCGTGTGTGTACGGTCGGAACGAATTCCTACAACGTTTTGTACGTTGTCAGCATCAAGGGTAGAAAGAAGCGAGCTTACGTTGGTGCTCACCAACCCACGACTCGTCAGTCGGGCGCCAAAGATATTGTTCTCATACAGGTAATGGAGACTCCAAGGAGTCTCCATGACCCCGCGGTGGCTGTCTATGCCAATGGTGAGGGGAAGCGCGGACGTACTGACGTTACTTCCAGTTCCACTGAACGTCCATGTACTAGTCACTTTCCCTACGATCAATTCATCGAAATAACTATGGAGGGCTGTGATCTGGTCAGCCTTCTCGAAGACATGGCGGCCGCCACTGAAACGTGCCGTGTTCGTTGCAGCAAAAAAATCCGGCGTGCCCACATCACTATATTTGACTAGCACCCTATCGGTGTCTATTCCCGCCACAACCAATTGCTGGGCATACATATCGATAAAAGCCCCAACGGGAGGCCCATCAACATCTTGGTCATATCGCCAATACGCCCAATCAAACTGATAGGTTTGTTCGTCCGTATCTAGGAAAATCGTAAACTTTCCAATCGTGTCCCATACCGGCGCACCTGCTACGATAGGGAATAGACTTCGAGCCACACGGAGCCGTGTCCAACTACTACCTGCAGGATTTAAACTTTCAGTCCGTTGGAAATAGGCTGTATCGCCCGCGTTACCGAAGCGAAAGCGAACTGTCGTGGCTCCTGCGCCCGCGGTCCTACGATACCAGATTTCAAAGTCATCATTTGCGTCGAAGTTGGGTCCGCCGAGAATGCCGGTGAGGAAGTCGTGGCTTACGGTGTATGTCAAAGCCGCACTGTCAGTCGCCGGTCCGCCAACGCTGGTCAACTGTCTGGCTTGGGGACCCTCTTTCGTATCGGTGGTATATATTGTTCCACCGGACCAGACGGCATCCTCGGCCGGATTCATGTTTGCGACTAATTGGTTGACGCCCGGGGAGTCCCACATGGCCCCGCCAGGGACAATGGTCACTCCGTCATTACTTCCATATTTGAGGATATCATCAATACCATTTGATAACCACAAAGCTCCCCTAAATGGCACATGGGACCATCGAAGTCCTGCCGCCGTGGTATCTAATCCAGTGAGAACCGCGGTCCACGAATCCCCGCTGACTGTATACCTATAGAGCCGCCCTGTGGTTGTTCCAACAAGATACGTCGTGACTCCAGCCGTCGTCGTATGCGGCTCTACCCATACAATATTGCCACTCGGGACGCCCGTCGTGGTGAGCGGGGTCAGACCAAGAACCGTCTGTGGGTTCTTTGACGTACCATAATACATATTCTGGGCGTCAACATAGAAACCATCTGGAACCCGAGTCTCAGGGGCGAATGTATTCAGCCCCTTACTTAAATCATCTATGACAAGAGTACGTCGCTCAAGCATTAGTCCGCGATGATGAAGGGTTGGATTGTACGACTTTCATTAATTTGTCGAGAGCCAAGCTCGGGCTGAACTTCATTATGCAACTCGGCCTCTAAAGCAGCGACCGCTTTCGTGCTCTCATCGAGGCTGACCTTACGCAGCATCAGCGCCGCAACCATTTGGGCAAGCCACTCGTGATGTTCCTCAGGTAGTATCGGGACCATACTGATGGCATACGCCGCCGCTGCAAGGGTCGCCGTTTGGTAGTTCCTTTGCATGGTGGCGGTCGTAGCGGTATCGAAGGAGCTAATGCGGGGGTAATACCGATCAAGAGTAACGGTACTCGCTGCCGCCGGGATAAGTTCCGCTGGAGTACGCAGCCCGTAGACAATCCAATCGGTCGTGGTCCCAACCAAGTCGTCTGTCCCAATCGTAATTGCTACCGTGCCGGTCCCGTAGTTAAGCAGTCGAGGTGGACGATACTGATACAGCAATTCAATGTCAATCGTATCCCGCGGCTCAGGCACAAACCGGATGGTACGGTCTCCGAGAATGAGATAATGATAATTCGTTTCACCAGATTCTACAGAGGACAATGCGCTATCTGGAAGTGCCCGATAGTCGGCATAGTCGGGGTCATTGGCTTCGATGGGGTGGAACTTGATTAGATCAAAGTTCGCTGTCACAGGCGTAATCTGCACGACCCGAATAAAATCAGGAGGAAGGGTATAATCTATCGTGCCATCCGCAAGCCGGAGGCTGCTGGGCGCATAAGACTCTTCCACAAGGTCTAGCGCAGTCGCACTAGAGGAATCTATCGCCCGGGTCGTGATGGTACTCCCCGCCAACCGGAGGATTTTATACGCCCGATCAACGGCGTTATTCAGCAAGCCCACCATCTCTTCATCAATCCACATACCGGAGGTGGTCCCGGCAGCACGGATTGCGTCTGCCTCGAAGCGGGCCTTACGGATAATTTGCAACGCATTCATTACGCAAGTCTCCGAATGATAACGTTTATACTTAGTACGCTAGGATGCTTTTCACTAACGAAGAATGGTTCGACCAAGTTAGTCTTGTAGATGATTCCACCTGCCGCGTCAAGAAGTGCCACGGCAGTAGCTGGGGTTGACCCCCAACCGCCGCCGGGTGGTACAACGACCCGCCAGGTAAGGACGTTTGTTCCGCGTCCCATATTAGCGGTATCCTGGTCGTCCGTCCGTGGGTATCCTGGGTCTACTGGATATACGCGGTTCAGGATCGCGCCCCCAACGACAAACCGGGCCGAGAAGCCCTTACACTGGGATTCGAGGGCCGCTAAGAGCGCGTGTAGACCGTACTCTGTAAACACACCGTTAGGGTCCGGGAGAAGTGTCTTGGTCCGTCATACTTAGAAGCGTCTTCCTCCACGAATTCATTCGCGTCCTCCTGATGAACATACCATTCAGCGCAGCTTATACTATCGAAGATGTCATAAGTATCATTCATTACACAAGATATGATCCTGAGACGAGAACCGTTGAAGTAGCCGCGGCATCAGTATCGACGATGGCTACTGCTGCCCCCGCCGCGAATCGCTGGAGATCAACCAGGGTGCTTCCAGGCGTAATATAACACATACCTTGTGTCGCTACGCTCGCGCCAAAGTTATTAAGGAGAATGCCCATCGCGGCGAAATTGTCCGCGGCCCCACTTGAGGCCACCGGCAGCCCAGCGACACGCATCGCTCCAGTCGATGATCCTTTACTTGACAGGACAATATAGGTCGTAAACGTCACAACATCGCCGATCCGCACATAGTAACCCTGTTGGGTCGTATAGGTAATACCGACGCTCGCCCCACCAAAGGTGATCGTCGGAGTAAATGCGGTGCGCGCTACGTATGAGCTTAGAACTCCACCCCCAAACGATAACGACGTTGCCGATGCGATTCCAAGCGTGGGGGTCACAAGTGTGGGAGACGTACTCAACACGACCGCAACGGTTCCAGTTGAAGCAGCCACGCCCGTTCCACCATTCGCAACAGGGAGTACTCCAGAAACTTCCGTTGCAAGAGCGATCGCCCCAAACGAGGGCTGCCCCGCCGCGTTACCGTGTAGAACCGTGGCGGTTGTGCCCTGGTTAGCGGCCGTATCGTTCACTAGTGATACACCCGCCCAACTAGGATTTCCAGCGGCGTTTCCATGGAGAAGTGTGGTAGTCGTTCCTTGGTTTGCTGCGGCGTCAGCTGTCAAAGACACGCCCTCCCACGAAGGACTCCCAGCCGCGTTTCCGTGGAGGATGGTGGTTGTGGTTCCCTGGTTTACTGTGGCGTCTGCTGTAAGCGACACACCTGTCCAAGATGGATTCCCGGCTGCGTTGCCGTGAAGAACGGTGGTGGTAGTGCCCTGGTTCGCAGAGGCATCTAGAGTAAGAGACACCCCAGCCCAGGAGGGGTTTCCTGCAGCGTTGCCGTGAAGGACCGTGGTCGTGGTCCCTTCATTCACGTGGTCGGCCGAAGCAAGAACTAACGTGTCGGTTCCACCCAGCGCGATCACGTTTCCATTCAAAGTGATAGAACTATTTGCCAGGACCGAATTGGGTATCGCCGCCAAATCGACTCGGACGATTCCGGCTCCGGGTTGAGTTAGGACAAACCCGTCGGCTTGGTCAAACCGGATTGTATCAGAATCTGCATACGAAGGCGCCCCGTCTACCTCTTCGACGATTGGATTCGGGGTCAATGCGTCTGCATATGCCTTGTTCACCGCGTCGGTTGTCGCGGTCGGGGTCCGGCTGATGGTGACAACCCCGCTGAAGTCCGCGTCTACGGACCAGAACTTCCGCCAGCGATTAAGGGCCGCACCTAGATCGACCGCGTTAGTGACAAGGGGCCAGAGAGATTCTGTGAGATAGTTAGACACCATGGCCTCCCATTGCGACCCGCCGGCCTTCTAGCCAGGCGAGTCGCTCGTAGGCTTCTCCCCCCGCGGCTTCTCGGTCTGTATTGTGTTGTCTATTCATGAGGTCTTCTACCTTAGCCTCTGAGGTTTCGAGATCACGCGCTAGAGTCTTCGCTCCGCCGAGGCGCTGAATATCCGTGCGTCGGAGACTCTGAAGGACGTACTGAATTTCATTGGGCCAGAATGTAAACACCTTCCGGTACCCCTGCGAAAGTTGTCGGCAGCGGTCTTTGCTCTCTGGTCGTTCATCGGGATATGCCGCCCATCGAGTCTTTCGCTCAAGGATATACTTCCCGTACTCGTCGAGACTCCACAGAACTCGAAGGAAGCGGTCGTACTTCTTAAACTGACACTCATACTCCTTCGCGTAGACGGGAATCATCCTAACCTCTGTCCAATCTTGATCGCAAGGGTTTCAATATCACGCTGCAACAGGACCTGCGAGGTTTCGAGCGTCGCAATCCGTGCCGTCAATGCAGTGACAGCCGCGGTGTTTATATTCAGTAAGTCTCGGATAAGACTGGTATAGACTTCTTCTGTAACTGCCATTATCTGGACCTCACCAACGCAGTAACACGGTTTCCACTGTTGGCGGTGCCAAACATCGCCACAAGCCCGTCTGCACCTGGAATCCAAATCTCGGCGCCCCCGCCATCCCACGACACGAAGGCGTTGTCTGCAACCCCTTCCTGTAGAAACGCGAGATTATAAATCCCAATAGTGTCTGCGACACCGGCGGTCGTTTCGGCAGCATCGGTAGCCCTCACGTTCAAGGCATAATACCCACCAGGAATTCCAGTGCCAATCCCGCCAGCACCTGCATCAGTCGTCTTGCCCCACGCAATCCCGATGGGTGGCATGGCAAAGATGATATGACTTGCTGTGCCCGACGTATAAGCTATGTTATTCGCAGTAAAGAGGAACATGTCTGCGGTCGTCAAGTCCGTCCATCCGATACCCGCGGCGTTACTATGGCGCGCGACGCGCGTAACTCCGCCCGCATGCACGCTTGTCGTTCCCACGTCAATACTAATCGCATTGAACGGGACTTGGCTAAGGATCACCATGCCATCATTTACCGTCGTGGTTTCCAACGCGAAGTCGGTTGCCCCAGCATCCTGAGCGTCTATAGTGTCGTCAGTGTACGTATTCGTTGCATCGACCCACTGACCGGCTTTCCAAAGGTTATTCGCAATTCGCCCGCCGATGCCAAAGATCACGGTCGCGGCGCTTCGATTCTGGACCGTAAACATGCCAATAGCCAGGCCCTCGCTATCCTGAAGGATTGAGGTTCTGGCTACTCCAAGTCCGCCCTGTGTATTCGGGTCCACGACAGTGTGCTGAATCCCTCGCCACAGGCGGTTATCTGTGGTCTGGCCGTTGCCAAGTATAGTGGTTCCAGCACCAACGTCTACTAGTGTGTAATTCGCGATTGGGTTCATAGTCCTGTTTGTCCTTTCGGATTACTACCCACCATTACTTCGATGGTCAGGAAAGTAACCGAGGTCTTTGAGTCGATTATATTCTTTGAGTTGTGCCTCTGGGTCCCACACGAAATAGCCACCAAGCCTAACACCAAGCCATCTCCACACGGCCATAGGAGACCACCCATCAAATAGCGAGTGGTGTTGAATATACCAGCGAAACCGTTGGTCTACGGTTGCACGAGTGACAGGATAGCCCCTCGGATCATGCCCAGTTTCGTAGCCGATATCATGCTCGTGGCATCCAGGCAGATACCAGTCTATGACGAGCGTACACCCGTCACTATTCAGCAGGTCCGCGAGAAGCCGGACCCGCTTCTTGTAGTCGTCCGTCTTCCACAGGTGCTTGTGCTGTCGCTTTGTCACCGAATATCTGCTCCCAACCTTCTCGGAAGGCCCTACTCGCTGTTACCACGACAAAACTCGGTCTTTCGTATTTCATTCTCACATCCTGCGCGGCCAAGTCGAACTCGGCGGTCTGGCGAGCCAGGAAGTGATCCTGGCCCGCCTTCCGCTCTACCCGCTCCCGCGCTGCTTGATTCTCAGCGTAGGTACTCATTTAACCAGTGTACGGAACCCCAGACTCCCAGCTAATGTTGCCACCGGAAGTGAAGGTCGGCTGTGCAGCATCTGCAACCACTGCCAGCCAGCAGTCCGTGATGTCGGCTGTTGCCACGTCGGTTGTCAACGTCACCATTGAACCCGCAGCCGGGCCATGGGTGCTGCATCGAACCCCATGAACAAACCCGTTTGAATCATCAACAGTTTTGTTGGCGATAGTCACCAACGTTGTCACGACGCCCGCTGCCGTTCCAGAGATTGAACCCGGTCCGATATTGAAGGACACGGCGCCAACTCCGGCAAGATCAACCGCCGTGGCCCAAGTCCCAGCTTCCTGGAAAATCTGGAAGTCGTTAATCGTCAGACCTTTCAGAATACCAGCCGCCTGAACCCATGGACCCTGTGCAGCGTCACACCAGATATAGCTGTTCCGGAAACTTGCAAATTCCGAAGCCGTTGCCAACACGAACCCAATCGTGGCAGTACTCGCCACGATCCCGTCCGCGTTGTAGAAGGTGTCGTGGACATCAAGCCCAACCACCGCGGCAAAGTTAAACATTGTTTCTGCCGTCAGAGGCACCAACTGCAAGTACCCAATTTCCATCCGATCAGCCGCCGCCGTCGGCGCGAACGCCGCAGCCACAGCCGCCGTCAGTGAAGCACGGGCAATACTCGGATGACTCACCGGAGGTCCGAGCCACCGCGCGTCCGGCACGTCGATTGTCTGTGCCGTTGCGATGCTATACGCCCCAGGAGTGAAGAGAATAGTATCACCACGGAAGTCAATCAAAGCATCGTTTGCCGCCTGGAGAGCCACCGCGTCCGAGGTATAATCGGCTGTGCGGAACACATACTGCGCCCCGCCAGGACCGGCCTTGCGGGCCTCATACAGATCGAGAGGACCAGTGCGGTCAGACCGCGACCAGCCTTGTGCAGCCGTCCGGTAATCCGAATCGACCATGTAATGAATCTGGCCGAAATCAGGATACGCGGGGCGAACAAGAGACAACGAATTATAGAGACTCATTTTTTCCTCTTCGGCATTCGGCGGGGGAGTTACCCCCCGCCAGGCCCCTGTCGCCTTGTTAGAAGTTAACTACGATATTACTCCGTGTAAATCCAAACGGTGTTGTGCAGGAGCAGGTTCGCTGCACTGATTTCCGTACCAGCTTCCAACGCAGTGTTGGTCGCCAGCACGACATCATAGAACAGCCCGTCCGCAAACGCTAGGCCGTTAGGGAACAAATACTGGTTCATCGTCGCCGACGGAGTATACAGCATCGGCCCCAGCGTGTCGTCGTTACCTCCAGTGACGGCCACATCCGAAGCTTCAGTATACGCGTTCTCAGTCCCGCCGTTGTCGATGAGGACACCGAACAGCGTGACAGCGTTCGACTCAAGAGTATTCGAGCCGGTGACGGCCACGCGAGGTCCGATGAGACGCACCGTGCCGGTAAACCTGTTCGAACTCACAATGCGCTGAAGGCCGTTATACCACTCCCACACACCCTGGTTACTTCGGGCCAGGTTGAGTTCGGCGTTAATCAGACCTTCAAGAGTTGTCGCGATAGTTGCAAAGTTAGCCATGATTGATTCCTTCGCTCCTTCGTTTAGTTAGAAGACCCCACAGGCGAAGTCACTGACGGCCTCTGCACTGGAGCAGCGGGTCGAGCATTAGACTTTCTATATTCGACCTTGCGGAAGTCATCCATATCGCTACGGTCGAGACTCTCGATGGGCGCCTCGCCCTTCAACGGGCTAAGCTCATCTTTCTTCTCGACAATACCAAGCTGGTAGACATTCACACGAGGGTCGATAGGATTATCTTTGAGGATCGACTGTCGCTTCAGATGAAAAGCCACGGTATCTACGACCGCCATCGTGCCGTCCGGTTCGATAGTATACGTCTCACCATCAAACATGCCAACAAATGGACGATCAGTACTCCGATTCTTGAGAGTGAAAATAGCCATGTAGTCTCCTGCGCTAAACGCTTTTGGTAAACCTGGGGGCTTCGGCGAGCTTAGACACCAGCCCCCAGGGTTGCACGTTGTTGTGCGTTGCTTAGTCTACGTGGATCGCAAGCGCCGTGGTCGTGATCCCGTCCATCCGGAAGCACGCATTCGGGCGACCGATGCTGAAGTTGTCGCGCATATACCACAGCGCCGTGAAGTCGTGAGTGTTCGCGGAACGGTCCAGAATGCGGCCATCCGTGTCTTCCCACTGTCCACGAACGTTGGTGTAGCGTTCCAACTGGTCCTTGTCCACACCGACGATAAACCCGTAAGGGAAATCCCGCTCGACTTTGAACGGAATTCCGCCGAACGTGATATCGCTACCCTTCGCGGCCTTGGTGCCACCATCAGGCGCCAGCAGCTTCTCAGACGTATACCGCCTGTCGGCTTCCAGCAACGTGAGGTAAGCCCGGCGAACGCCATGCTCACACCACATTTCACTAATGGTTCCCTGGCCCTTAATCTCCGCGGCGTCCAGTGCCCGCTGCATGGCGTCGAGTGAAAGCGCGCCGACTGAAGCAAGCACGAAACTCCGGAAGACTGGATACGTGGTGCGGTTGACACCATGAAGCGTCTGCACATAAGTCCCATCGTCAACCAGACCGAAGATACCCATGACAGGAGCGTTCCAGTCGGTGTCGGTAATAGCAGTAATCGCAGTCGTCGCACCGCGCACCAGCCAATCGTTATCAGCAAAGTCGGCAGTATTGGCGGCGAGGGTCACCCCATCGTAGCCTCCACCTTCCTCAGTGCTCACAACGGTCACAGGTGTCGCAGCCACAACAGCGCCCGCTCGGACACCAGCCAGCAGCATACCGGGAACAATATAACGGTTCGAGTTCACAGTACCAGTGAACCCGCCCGGATTGTCAACGGTAATCGCCGTGGCATTCGCCGCGGGGTTGGTGTTAATCTGAGCGACTCGACCCGAACCCCAACCGGCGAGCATCTCGTTCCGGTAGTCGGACACGTCACGAACGAGGCCATCCATTTCGGTAGCCATCGCGCGCTTGTACGAGCCCTTATTGGTGCGGGAAGCGTCAATTACGTCTTTGGTCAGGTTGATACGTCCGAGGGTCTTCCGCAGAGGAATATGCACGTCAATGAAGTTCTGGCGCCCAGAGGTCGGCAACGTTGCGCCTTCCTGCGAGCTCATCACCCCAACGTTGCGCCCAATATGCATCGGGAACACAACTCGACGCCCATCCACAGTCGGCCCATCGACTTCGTTGAAAGAACTCAGAAGGCGGGTCTTGTTCTCGATCTGAGACTGGCCCATTCCCTCGTAGAATTCCTTCAGAACTGCGTCGAAAGCAGCAAGTGTCTGAGGCATGTTATTTACTCATTTATTAGTTCCTGTAGCCGCTCCCACGCTGCGTCATGTGTTTTCTGGACGCCCGCCCTCGAAGTGTCGCTGATGTCCAACTTGGCCTCTTTCGACTTCCCGGCCTCAGGACCGCCCTTCGGAGCAGCTTTGGGGGACTCAGTGATAGTGCGTACCGCAGCCTTGTTCGCCTTAGCGCGAATCGGCGCAACCAACTTAGTCTGAATCTTCTCAAATGCTTTACTCACTGCAAGTTTGATATTCCCGCGAGCCCACGCCTTCATCAGCTCGCTGTTTGTTCGAATCTCTCGGGCCAGAACCTCTTCAAGATATCCGACGGCTTCATGGTCTTTCGGGTCAAGGCCGATATCAGGCATCAACCCTCTCATAATCTCCTGAGCGTCATTCGTTCTTGACTGGAGGCGCTCTTCAGCACTACCCTCCAAGGTATCCACGATCATCGGCATCAGGGCTTTGATTCGATCAAGATCGTCTAATTCCGGCACAAGACGCTTAATCTCCTTACGGAGCATCGCGTCTTTCTCATTAACGGGCTCTCCGCCGAAGACTTCCTTTAGCTTCCGAATGATCTCTGCATCATTCCGAAGACCTTCCAACCCCTTCAACCGCTCGTCCACTCCAGCGAGGTCTTCTTTCGTCGCCCCAGCAGGAGTAGGTTTTACGTCTGGCGTCTCTTCGACGATGTCATCCTTGAATTCTATGTCTGCATCAACAACGTTCGTAACCATGTGACCCTCCGCGTCAGGGACTAATGAGCCACTCTAACCGAGTGACGCGAATCCGTGGCGCTTTTTAGATTTAGACTTCTGCTTGTTCTCGGTCGCGTAAAAGGCGCGCTCGCCTTCCTTTGCGCCGTACTTCTTCTTCATTGAGGCCATGACTCCAGCCCCGCGACCCTTATAGTGTTTAGAAAGAGGCATTACTGTCTTCCATAATGGGGAGCCATGGCGTTGATGAGCGCCCGAAGTCTTATATAGGTTTCGGCTTCAGAGCCTCTCGTTCGATTTTCTCTCACGCCGGGGTAGAAATCCTCGCCGGGATTCCCAAAGAAAAAGTCTCGGCCTGCGGGAGCCGTAGCCGCTCTCCTGTCTGGCGCGGGCTGTCTCTGAGTCCAATCATTCGGCTGCCCCCGCATTCCACGAGCCATGCGCTGAAGTTCTGGTCGGAAGTTGGAAGTCGGAATAGGCGTATAGCCCGTCACGTCCTCAGTCGCCCCACTCCCGCCGCTAATACTTTTAAATCCCGACTGTTGCTTATGGAACTCTTCGGTATCTCTCCGGACATCTTCGATGCTCCGAGTCTCTGGCGTAAATGGCCGGATTGGCGCCCGTCGCTCAAGGCCCGTCGTCCCATAGGCCCCAGTCTTATATCGACCCGGCTGAAGGGGGCCCGGTCCCTTTTCTTCCTCCGTGTATTTCTTGGGTGTATACGGATAGAAACGTTTGAGGGCCTCTCCAACAGGGACCAGATTCTGAGCGGAATACTCTCGTGCTGCCTGTTCACGAGAGGGGGCTTCCGAGGGTGGGCCCAGCGGAAGCACCCTGGTATTCGGAGGCCGGACTTCATTGACAAAGCGGTTCAGTTGCTCCGGGGTTTGAATACCCGCCGCTTCGAGGTATTGTGTAACTTCAGCAGAAGACTTCCCACTGACGGTGGCAATCGCCCGTGTCACCGCTGCCATCGGAGGCTCTTTCATGGCTGGGACCCCCACGCCGATCTCGGAAAACTGCTTGAGCTGTCCAAGTTCGGTCTGGAGCTTCCGAATCGTGGAGGCATACCGTCGAGGAACCATAGAAGGGGAGATACGATGTTCCTTCGCAATCTCTCGGTCAGTCTTAGTCCCCTCAGTCACATCAAAAATAAACGCCTGCATCTCCGGAGGATACTTCTCAATAATCCGTTGGGCGACCGCCCCAAACTTTGCGCGGTCCGCTTGTGTCGGCTGCTCACCCTGCTCCGGCTGAGTCGCCAGGTTAGGCTCACGTTGTAGCGCCAACTCCGCGGATGAGAGGCTTTCTTCAGTAATCTTTCCTCTCAGTCGTCGGATATCGTCAGGGGTCAGGTTCTTCCCCGTCCGCATATTAAATATGGAGGCCGCAGCCAAGGCGTCCGGCTCCCTCCATTCCCCCGTCAGCTGGAAATGCCGCTTGGAGAGTGCTTCATCAACCTTCCGAAGCGCAATCCGCGCGTGGATTTCCTCTTCCGGCGCCCGCACATTTCGGGACTGGTCCTGCTTAAATCTCGTCATGGCCCCCCGGGCGCGCGTCTTGATATGCGCTGCGGGGTCCCCCTTCTCCGACTTATAGGTTTCAAGTGCTTCCATCGCAGCCTGAGACCCAACCTGCTGGAGTTCCCCCCGTGAAATATCAGGCTCTTTGACTGGGGCGAGTGCTTTCGCTCGTGCATCCGGAGGAGCCATCTTCGTGGGAGGAGCATACTTCGTGCTGATCTGATACAGGAGTCCCTGCATCCGCTCAACGAGAGACTGTTTCGCCTGGAGGTCACCGGCGGCAGCCCGGGCGCCCAACTCGCGGTTTGTAGCCGCTCGTTCGGCTTTCTGGGCCGGGGTCAATGGGCGTTTCGCCCCCGCGGTCGATGATCGCCCGCCTTTTCCACCCCCAAGAACCATCGGGACCAATCCCAAGAGCCCCACGAGATCAAGAGTACTCATCTGAGGCTGAGCGACAGACCCAAAGCCAGTCGGCGCAGAGATTTGCTCTTTCGGAAACTCGACGGCCTCCTTCCCCAGCTTGATCTCTTCAGCCGTGGGGAACCTTCGGTATTGCGCCATTATTCCTGGCCCCCCTTGCTTGAGCCAAACGGGCCAACAGAACCCCCGGGACCCCCGCCTTGCGCGGGAGAGCCCTTACTGGCGTTCTGACCAGCCTTGCCCTGTCCGGGCGAGGCCGGGAGCATCCCCGTCATCAATCCAGTCATCCCCAAGCCGGTCTGCGCTTCAGCCAGGAGATACGGCAGATGCGCGGTGACGATATGTTGGATAAAGAACTGCTGAAGCACATCAGGGAGCGAGCGGAACGCCTCACTCAATGCAAATCTCCGGTGATGGACGGCATGAGTAGGGTGGTGGTCGATGACGGGGTTCCCCTTGATCGGGAAGGACTGGGCAATCATGGGATACAATATCTCGGGCGGTGGAGCGTTCTCGCCCAAGGTATTAATCTGGTTCACCGTGTCTTGCGCCCACCGGATAAACTTCTGGTTTTCCTCTGCCACGACTTTCACGTCCCCCTGTGCTCCAGACAGGAAGTTTGTCGCGCCCATCTCTTCAAAGATACGGAGTTTCTGTTCGGGGTCTTGCCCATTAAGCAGACCCCATTGGAACATCTGGTTGAGAAGCATCTGGCGTCCCGCCGCAGATTTCGGGCGAGTACTCCCAGCTTCGACTCGGATGTCTACGTCACCGATATCGGCTCCGAGAAACTCCATGAATTGCCAGGCCCCGGCTTCTTTCGCAATGGCCTGCACTCGCGGGAACACAGCCTTCTGTCGCCAAATCTCAAGGGCGACAACGCCCCACTGTTGGTAGGCTTCCTCCATGTTGTCGAACACAGAACCATACCGTCCGAATCCACGCTCCACGAGCATTTGGATTGCGCTCGCCGCACGCACGGAGCCTGGCTGTTTCCCCTTCATAACTGCGAAGGTGTTCGCAATTTCCTCAAAGTCCTGGTCGATCATCGCCAAGAATGCCACAACTGAGTTCGGGGCATCGAGGCCCTGGAGTCTCTCAGGCTTCATCCCTCCGACTGGGGTATATTTCAACGCCAAACCGGGGTCGCCGGTAATCGGTGAGGGATTCGACGAGGTAGGAATCAGCCACACCGGGTTTGCACAACGCATCAGAATCGTCTGGTAAAGACTTTCCACTTCGTTGCGTTGGCGCTGTTTGGAAACGAGATCGTCCACAGGGGTCTTTGCCCAAAACCGACCCGGCACGTCGTCATAGCGAACGTGGGTCAATGGGAAGAAGGGCCGCTGGGTGGTCTTAAACCGGAAGGGGTACGGCTGGATAGCTTCCAGAATGCGCTGATCGCCAGTCATGACGATATAGGCTCCCTCTGGATAGTCTGCGCTGGTCTTGAGATACAGGCGGAAGAGAGTTACCAACTCTTGGGAATCTTCCCCCCCGCGCCCAGCAAATCCCCCTCCCGACCCCGTCATGTGTGCCAGAGAACTCAAATAATTCAAGCTCTGATCGCTCAGGTTGTCCGCCTCGACATCGTCCGCTTTCTTCCCGTACGTCCGCTTCACACTATCGAGACCGCGCTGCTCGACAAGGAGAATACTTGTCTGATCCTCAAGCTCAACGATGTTACTATCCACGTACACTTCAAACGGGGACTTCGCGGTTACTCGAAGTCTGCCCTGGGGGACCGTGGTTCCCGCCTCCTTGTTTTCCACAAGGTCTTTGGAACCACACGTAGGGCACATCATAGTTTCTGGAATGTCTTGGGGCTTAATCAACGCCCCACAGGCGGTACACTCTAGGCCTGGGATAAAGGCAGTCCCGGTATCTGGGCCTGTGTCAAACTCGGTGAGGAGAAAACCGTTCCCTGTCAGAGTAATCCAGGACGCCATACGGCGTCTGGCTCCACGAAAGCCACTCTCACCCATAATAATGTCGAGGTACTTATCGGCAGCATTTGCAGTGAGGACCGAACGCTCGTCTTCCTGGGTCGGGACCGCCTCAAACGCGGGAGTGACCTGTGCCACACTAGAGCGGATCACGTTGACGGTCGAGGCGAGTCGGTTTGTGGTGGGGGTTGGAATCCAATGCGGGATATTCCGCACTCGCCACCGCCGAGCTCCCTCTTCGTAAATAATCCACTGCTGGCCGATATAGAACAACACGTTCCGGTACCACTCGCGCTCGAAGACCCACCGACGCCGCTTATACCGATCATAGTGATCGAGAACAAGCTCGACGATAGACTTCTCAGGCTCGGAGAGCTCAGCCCGCGGGGTCTTCGTGCTTACGGTACTCATTCGCCAGGCGTCAAGTACGCGTTCTCAGGGATTTTACCATCTGGATATGGTTGCTCAGACAAGATCATATCTTGGAATTCCTTTAGCAGAGACTCAACAGATGCAGGAGGTGTCGTTGGCATGGTCTTACTGAGTTGGTCGATAACGAGTTTCAGTTTAAGAATCTCCAATTCTTGATCTTGGATTTTCTGTATTGCCTCTCGGTAACCAGAGAACAACCACACGAGGTTACTCACTTACTATCCCCAAGGATCGTAGTCAGAGGCGACATCAACCTCATCTTCGTCGCTCCAGAACTCCGTCGTATTAAGTTTCTGTAATGGGCTATCTGTGATGTCTTTTGCCGCTTCTTCAGCCCGGACTCTCCGTTTCCACTCTCCCATATCGTGTCGGTATTGAAGTGGTTCGATTCCGGATCGTCTAAGGTATTCAGGTTTGTCAGGCTCATCATCATAGGGCCTACTATCCACCGGGATCATCATGAGGCCGTACCCATAGGCATCAACCGCATGAAATTTAGTTTTATTGAAGATTTTATATTCGCCCGTCGTCACATTCTTATCGGCGATATACTCAGGCATCGTCTCGATTAAGTGCTGGCAGCGGTCTGAGATTCGGGCCCCTTTCTGGTGGGCAAGCACAATCCGCTCCACTCTGGCAAACGGATCACCCACGGAGGGCAGGAGATTTTCGAGTCCTTCCTCAACATATAAATCAGCAACGGAGACACGGATGCCTCCTTCTCGACTTTGATTGCGCTGGTAGGCGGAGCGATCAATCACCGTAATTTGAATCTTCTCTCCAGCACTCATCGATCGGATGGCTTGCACGTGCATATCCACGGAAGTATCTCCCCGCCAGTACTCCCTATAGGCATACGTCGCATTGACGGGGATGCCTTGATATTCCGTCGGGCCGGGGTTGACCGCGATCCAGATGCAACACGCCGGGCTGTTTAACGCATGGTCAATCGCGCGATACCGAGGCCAATGAGCAGGAGGATCAAAATGAGCCACCACCGTTGGGTCAGGGAGTAGCCGTCCGGCTCCACCTTCCATTGTAGCATAGATGAAATGCCTCTGCCACTCCGGCGGGTGGGACAACAGCGTCGAGAAATATCGTGGCCGGAGGTTATGTTTGTTGTCGAGGGTGGTCCCGTGGAAGAACCGCCGGGTTGAGCAGGGGATCAGTCTCCCCCCGATCACCCGTGGAATCCCCTCATCGTCGGGGTGCCCTTCCAAGAAGATACAGAAGGGGCTCTTGGTACAGCGTGCGGGGTTTAAGGCGTGCCGCTCGGGAACCCACACGAACCGACGCCAGACCCAGTTGTGTCCATTATCGTTGGCGGCAGCAATCGCCTGCCACCCCTCTTGCGGAACCTTGGGCCAACGAATACGCGCGATCAGAGTTTCCCAAAGCTCCTCGTCGAGTTCCTCTGCCTGATCTACGAGTACCATCGAATACTCTTCGTTGCGGAACTTAACCGGATCGTCGAGGTTACTGAAGATGACTTCAGACCCGTTAATCAGTCGTGAATGGTCGGTGCCTTCTTTATAATCCCATTTCAGGGGCTTGACGAACCATCCCGCTCGATGGAGGGGATCGGCCATCATGAAGAAGGGATTCTTCACCGTGTTGACCATCTCCCGGAACGTCTTCCTTCCAAGAAGGATGCGCGCTCCAGGATACTTCACAGCATGCTCGATGGCTTTCGCACAAAGCCCCCGGGTCTTCCCTGCGGCGAACCCGGTAATGAGTCCGACCTCATACTCCTTACATGCGAGGAGTTGGGTCTGGATTGGGGCGGGGGTCTGTCCGAGTAGGTCGGACAGTTTGAAGCTAGGCTTCATGTATTATGACTGAACCCATTACAAGTATATGGGATAGAAAACTGAACCTTATAGGCCCCACACGTCGGGCACCTCCCACACGTTGGGCAAGGTTGCAGGAGTTGCGGAAAAACGGAGGGTCGGGTTATACCCGTGAAATCTTCGGGGTTGCTCATTTAGAATCCGAAATGAACTTTAATACACTCGAACGCTGCTGCCGCCTGAGGTCCGTAAGAAGACGCCAGATATCCCGCCACAGCACTACTCAGATACCCCTTCCACGACGAGGGGAGGAATGATATCATCTTCTGAAGGAATAGGTTCATGAATTAAATCCTGTATGAGTTCTATATTCCGGTTGCCTTTTGCTGGCTCAATGGGATTCACGATGACTTGTTTGATCCCCGCCAGCTTAAACCATATCTCGATGGCTTTTAACCGGGTAGACTCATGATTAGATTGACACAGAAACTCCAGACTTGCGAGTCTCGCCGTGAGACGGCTCCGGAGTTTGGACAACGCGTGGGCGATTTCATTCCCCAGGACGTGGTTGACGGCCTCTTCGGCCAGGGCAATCGTATTGTTGATCTTCTCTTCCCACTTGTCTTTCTTCGACCAGTGACCGACGGAGGCTTTCGTGACGCCAAGCTCTCGTGCGATCTCTGACTTCCGCATTCCTGCGGCGAACATCTCATAGGCACGCAACCGACGTGTCACGTCCAGCGGGCCTGTTGGTCTAGCCATAATTTACCAGGGGGTTGTCGTCGCCGGGCTCAACCAGTCGCAAGGCAGCGACCACTTCTCGATAGTAAAGCCCTCATCGTATTGAGGAACGAGTGTGGTTTGCCCACCCGCAAAGACCCCGGCCCAGATGTGATCCGGATACGCCCCTGGGGCCGTTGGCCACAGGACAATCGCCCATCTCTTCTCAGTCAACCATATCCCATAGAGCCCCCCCTCAGGAGCCTGAATCTGAAGGATGACCACTCTGGTCCCTCCGGGGCACTCCTTAATCTGGGGCATCGTGATAGTACGAGCGTAGACCTCATCAACTGTTTTAAACGGTAAGTCCCGGGCGAATACTGATGTCGTCAATAGGAGGCCGCTCAGAAGTATCCCGACTGCGACCAGCTGCTTCATCATGGTGCCTGCCCTCCTGGGCACATCTTCTCTAAGCTAATCCGCTCATACGCCTTGGGGTGGCTGGCGTCGCCTTCGTACCCAGCGGTCTGATACAGCCACACCCAGAAGTACGGTACCCACTGAGAATCGACCCCAAGCTCACACGCCCAC
>ERZ1292642.106-Hain-H14-01um-R1-106-length-48777-cov-8_pt1 | contig 48777 bp, 78 predicted proteins | sample MGYA00564403_ERZ1292642 | MGnify/ENA primary metagenome ERZ1292642 (study PRJEB36523, sample SAMEA6512643) | groundwater metagenome | collected 2019-01-09 | study: AquaDiva: Metagenomics assemblies of 32 groundwater samples
AATAAGACTACTACCGAATCGCATTGCCTCAAACGCCGCCCAAGGGCTGGTTCGACGAGAAGTATTCTGAGATCAAGAAGAGCCTCAAAGATGCGCATCCTGACTGGACTCCAGAGACTCTCGATGAGAGGAGTCGCAGGACTGTAGGCGATCTATGGTACAACAAGCTCAGCGAGCAGGAGAGGGAGAAGGTACTGAGAGAATACGAGGGTGAATCCAAGACGAGGAAGGAGTTTGAGGAGTATGACAAGATGATGACGGGAATGAGGAAGGACATGGAGAGCGAAGGCAAGGATACGGAGATAGCTCTCAAGATAGTCAGGGAGACGAAGGAAGAGAAGCCTACAGAGCCGGAGAATAACACCGAGATCAAGCAGGAAGAGAAGCCTCTGCATGATGGTTTGAACAGAAGGGAGACTGAGGCAACGGCGGCAAAGAAGGATGGCTCACCTGACTTCGTGTCCATCTCAGCTTACAAAGTCCCCTATGTCGCAGCGCCCAAGTTCGAGGGGAAGGAAGCTCCTCTGATCATCAAGGCTATAGTCCTGGAAGAGGGGCACAATGTCAACAATTGGAGAGTCGTTCCAGAGGAATTTGAGAGCGTAGCAGCGCAGTACAAAGCTGGGAGTCAGTTGAGGTTGAATCACGGGAAGAACGTGCAGGATGTCATAGGGCGCTCATTCGATGGAAGGGTCATCTTTGGGAGGGACATCAGCACCTATCTCGGGAGGAGCATTGACGGAATTGATCCAAATGGGCGCTATGTTGCGGCAGAATTTGAAGCCAACCCACAGGAAGCCCAAGCCCGCACGAACATCCTACAAGGATACGTTGAGACAGGTTCCATCGGACTAGATGCCAATGCCTTCTGCGATGAATGCGGCAAACCGGTCAAGATGGAGGGTGAGAAGGTGGAGAGGACATGCAGGCACTATGATGCCAAGTTCAAGCTGAAGAACGTTCAGGTCAAGGAGTACTCATACGTTGCTGAACCAGCATTCCAGCACACGATGGCCTTCCCATCTTTCAGTGCCGCAGTCGATTCGGCTCTAAGGGATAGTTCTTCTATTAAGAGCGCGGATAATTCAAAGTCAATTATGTCTGAGAAACCATCTCAGGTTGATGCAGCCAAGAAGCCAGCTGAGAGTGACGCCACTGCTGAATACGCGCGTGGATATGCTGACGCAATGAGAGAGCACGAAGCATACAAGAAAGGAGTAGCGGACGGAAGAAAGTTCCGAGCCGAGGAGGAAGAGGAGAAGAAGGACGAAGCTGATTCCTCTGCAAAGGCTTCTGCAACCCCATCGAAGAAGACAGACCAGCTAGGGAAGGTAAAGGGAGAAGCTGGGCCGAGTGGAACGTCAAACGATTTGATAGCTAGGGTAACTGAACCGACCAAGTTTGCACTTGCCGATCCAGCAATGAGGGAGATCTTCAAGGCGGCATCCAGTCATCCCACAACGCCGGGAGAGATCAGAGGCAAGCTAAAGGGGGCCTTTGAATGAGCGAGATTCCAACTCCAGTTTCAGAGAGCACAGCGATCGAAGTCGTGCGGCAGGAGGGAAGCGCAAGGAGCTTCAAGAGTGTAAGCACTATAACAGCGGGCGATTTTGTCTACTTCCTCAACAACTCAGGAGTAGTCCAGGCGATCGAGGCTATAGATGGGTCGAGAATCCCAGGAGTCGCTCTCTATGATGCAGCTTCAGGAAACCGTGTCGTTACCATCAAAGGGAAGGTGAGGGCGAGATGGGACGGGACTGGCACAGTCAACAAGGGGACTCAGATAGTCTCATCGGATCTCAGATCAGGATGGTTTGAGCCATTGGGCGCATCGACATCTGGCACGCTCATCATTGGTTTTTCGCATGATGTCCTTGCGGCCGCAAATTCTGGTGTTCTGAACGTGGTGGAGGTGCTCTAGTAGATGTCCGTCTCAGTTTCACAGCTATACGTCGAGAGAACTGAATTCGCCTACCCCGAACTGTCAGCGAAGATCATACAGGCCGTCTTCCCAGCAAACATCTTCGTCAATACTCTGACCTACTACAGCATAGCAGACCAGAAAGTCCCTAGCGTTACCTTCGTACTCCAGACCATTCCATCAACCCAGCCGACTATCCAGCCAATAGGCGAGTCAGAAGACATACCCGTTGACATGACCCCCTACAGCAAGTCCACAGTGACCCCGAACTTCTGGGGCGACTCGATAAGGATTCCACGCACAGTCATAGAGGACTTGATGATACCGGTGATGCAGGACTATCTCCAGAGGATCATGTTCAAGACCCAGTACACAAGGGACAAGCACGTAGAGAGGACTCTCAATGCAGCGCTCTCATCCACAGCTCACGCCGCAGGAACAGACAACTTCGTGGGCTTTACTGGAACAGGCTTCGACCTGACCAACGTGCTCTCGCAGAAGGATATCAGGACAGCCAAGGTCAACGTAGAGCAGGATCCGAGAAACTATCTAATCACTGATATCATAACCAATGCCATCAACGCCGCAGACATGATCAGGGTTCCAAACTATGTCTCAGCCTTCTACTATGGTAGGACTGACATAGGGGCAAGAGGAGCGATCCAGCAGGCGACTGCTCCAATCGGAATCCTTCACGGCTACAACCACTGGATATCAAATGTCACAGCGGCAGGCACAGTATACTTCCTAGCAGCGGGAGGAGCGAATGTCAACAACCAGTACTCACCACTAGGGTTCTTCGTAGAGAAGAGACCTCCGACGGCGGAGCAGATATTCTGGCCAAGCACTGATGAGTTCAGGGTCTTCATCACGACCAGGTTCAAGAGCTACATAGCAAGAAGCCAAGCAGGATACATGATTACAGGGCTGGCAACTACCTAGGAGGAATAAGCAATGGCTACATTCCTCAATACAGAACAGGTCTACAGCACTTCAGGCGCCGCCAACTCATGGCTTGCTGCAAATCCGAGCTATTCACAGATCAGGAACAGCGGAGGGATTGTTGTTGTCTCTGGAACTATTCTCGTCAAGGATATCATCGTACAACCAGCGTCGGGTCGTTGGGCCGATGCGAGTACTTCTGGTGTCGTGCTAGCTGTGAATCATGCTACTTCAGGCATGTTTGCCCAGCTCTCGGGTGAGGAGCTCTTCAGATATGATGCAACAGCACAGAGCGGACTTGGCACTGGGAATACTACATTCGTCCCAGTCACCCCACATAATATCGATTTCATAGCAAGGAGCGGGATCACAACCCTCAACTCGGGCACCCATGTCTACGACATCATCGTGCTCTACGCTGTCCCCCAGACATAGATTTATCTAGGCTAGGATGGTAGCGTGAGCCATGTCTGCATCTACCAAGGTGGAGAGTGTAGAGAAGAAGCAGTACATCAAGCCCCTCAGGAAATCTGAGACATGGAATGGCGAGCCCCCGCGCAACAGCCTCGACCAGAAATCACCGATGCAGTTCTCCATCAGCGAAAAGTGCGGGATAAAGGACGAGAAGCTCCCGAAGGGCAAGTGTGATAAGAACCTGATAGTCATCAGGGTCAAGAATCAAAAGTTCGAGAGGGATGAGAGCGGTTACGGCGGGCAGTTGCAGTACGACGAGAAGGATCTCCGCCAGTACAAGTTCTGCGCAGATCATGGGCCACATCCACCCGGCCCCGAGCAGTGGTAGCTTGGGTAGCTACAGGCATGAGGATCTCCGGATGGATGCTAGCCGTGCATTGGAGACTGTGCTACTGGCGCTATCCGAATCGAGATCGTCCTCACTGTCTCTGCTGCCGCGCAGTTCTGATGGAGTACGGAAAGCTCTGTAAGGAATGCGCTCAGAGAGAGCACCCATTCCAGAGCCTAAGTTCTCTTTAAATTAGAGCGCATCTTTCACCAGAATAGATGCCTCCTATCTCTGTGGTAAGCGGGGTCGTCATGGAGCTGAATGGCACCGGAGCTGGGCCTTTCACCATCTATGATGTCTCCAATGTGAGCAGCGGGGTCATCTACCAATTCCTCGAGGAGGCTGACGCTACTCTCAGGCAGTGGGTAGGCGCTGGCCCTTCTGGCTCTTCCAGCGGCACAACGACCTGGCAGATGGCGAGGCGGTTTGAACTCAATTATGCATCGGCAAAGTTGCTAGCATCGATAGCAGGCATCATAGTCACCGATGGCTTCAACTATTCTCTCGGAGGATTAGATGTCCAGAGAGTAGGCGCCAAGTTCCAGACGTATGAGATGGAAATAAGAACGCGCTTGCAGATATCGAAGCAGATCGTCAACCAGCTACACGAATGGTTCCTGATCTATACTCCTGACAATGTCCTAGGAGTCACGGAGAGAGGTACTCCTGTCACCTACTGGAGCACCAGCAACCCTCGCTATTAGAGTGATCAGAGGATGTCAAAAGAGGATGATCTGGGACGCATCTGGCTGGCGGTAGATTCCTTGCGAACCAGTCAGATAGACATTCATGAGAGATTGATACGATTGGAGGTCAAGATGAACTTGGTTACTTGGTTCTCCGGGATAATCGGAACGACGGGAATGGTGGCTATCAGCTCTATCATCATCTTCGTACTCACAGGGAGGGTGTGAGCGTTTCCGAATCTGGTTGACTCGGTAGATACGCTCTTCACGGTCATCAGGAGCGGTCTCGTAGTATCTGGCAATACATCCATCACCGTGGCGAAGCAGCTTACAAGTGGCGACTCGATGCAGTCCTTCCGGATATCGGGAGCTGAGCATCTGATTGCTCTCAGACAGGGCAGGAATGAGACACTCGGAATTACCGGGGGGCAATGGACTGAGATAGCAGATCATGTCGAGGTCGATATCTTCGTCCACTACAGCTATGCCAATGTCTCTAGCGTCTTGACCCCTCTCCGCAGGATGATGGATGATCTGAAGGTCACGGTCGCCTCTGGCTCATTCACCAACCCTGCCCGCCCGACACTTGTTGCCGAAACCATGCCTCAGCCGCATGAGAAGAATGCGAAAGGAATGCAGATCTGGAGATTCAGATACCTTCTCTAAAGTTCTCTTTAGTCAAGCTAAGGTGATCTCTTCGCCTTGAGCCTGCCAGCGGATGCAACGAGAATCTTCTGGGGAGTCAATACCACATTCTTCATCTCGGGAGCCAAGCATACTGCTGTCGCCAACATTCAACTCCGGTACGGGTATAGAGTGCATGAAGAGCTCGTAACCGGAACGAACAATCCCTACTTGGGAACAGGGGGCTTTCACGGAGAGCTGGAAGCCGATGCTCTGGGCGCCTCTGATACTAGGTTCGACCAGATTGTCGTGATAGCGAGCGGTCAGGTGAGAAACTGGAATGTCCAGTGGATCGAGGGGGATACTCAAGGAACTCCTGCGGACTTCTCTTGGGTTGCTTCAGGGGTAAAGTTCTCGGAATATCAGAAAGTCTGGGAGAGGGACAATGTGGTCAGGGTAAGGTTAAGAGGCACATTGATGGCAGAGCCTACGGTCTCCTGATGCCATACTTTAAGGGGGTATGCCCACTGGGTGAAGAGGTCATCAGTTTCGGCTCTGAAACGCTGGACTGGGCACCACGTAAAGAAGGGATACCTCCCTCTGTTATCTGTCCTGTACATGATGTCATAGTGCTCGTACAGAGATACACGACCAGACCGGCAATAGGGGCGAACTGAGTGCCCGTTGTCATAGTCGAGGTTGAAGGCATCCCTGAGATTCGCTTCATGATCGAGCAGATCAGAGATGGACTTGAGCAGGCTGTCGAGGGGATGGAGTATGTTGCCGAGACGATTCTATTGCCAGAGGTGAGGAGTCGATCTACAACGGCATGGGGAATAAGAACGGGGCGATACTCGGCAGGATGGAACAGCAGGAGAGACTCGACTGGCGTTGAAGTATATAATGACGTGCCGTATGCATGGCCGCTTGAGACGGGTTGGACTCTGAGGGATGGAACTATCATGGAGAGCGAGGGAGTGCTATTTCCAGCATTCAACGATAACATCCCGACGATGGTGGAGGTCTTCTACGATTGGATGATGCAAAAGATGGGCCTGACCTGAGAACCATCCTAGCCGAGGAGAGCCAAGTCAAACCTGCTAGGTTCATAGCTAGAATGGAGGAGCCGGCGGATAAGATATACTCGATAAAGGTCGAGTATCTTGGAAAGGATCATGGGACTCTCAAATTCAGGCGTTGGACTCACGAGGAGGCGTCGAGAATACTCCAACTTCCTTTCGCTACCAAGCTCTTCTCAAAGAAGGAACTCACAACAGAGGAGCAGAGCAGGTTGGATGCATTCCATCTGGAGATGGTTCTAGACGTAATACAACTCAAAGAGCAGTGGTATAAAACCCTCCAGGAGAACATCGAGCTGACTGCGAATATCTATTACCTGATCCAGAACATCTCGGGGGCAGATAATCAGTTCGACGAGCAGCTGGACAGCTTCCTCAAGACTGACTATGCATGGCTCTACGGGCTCACATGGTTCTATACCTTCGGCAAGACACCTAGCGAAGTGGCAAAGCTGCCAGAGAGCGATGTGAAAGTCATACAAGCCTGGATGCAGACATGGTTGGAGAGGGTGAAGCCAAATGTCCGTTGAGGGCAATCTCCGTGTCCGGTTACAGGTTGTAGATGAATCGGGCGCCGTACTCCAGAACTTTGAATCGAAAGTAGCTGGCACAGTAGAGCGAACTCAGAGGGCAGGCGTTGGTATCACTAGCATACTGGGTCAGGTAGGCAGATTGGGAGCAACGGCAGCAATAGCTTATGACAGGTTGAGCATTGCAACTCTCGCAGTCGAGAATGCTCAGACTAGGCAGGCGATGGCCCAAGACAGACTGCAAAGGGCCATAGAGAGATACGGAGCTGGTAGCAGGGAAGCAAATATGGCCCAACAAGAACTTGAGATCTCCACTAGAGGATTGGAGATCGCTCAGCAGAGGTACTGGGTAAGGATTGCATTCGGCGTTGGAGTGATAATTCCCGATCTGATACGAGGGACGCAGAAGATGATCGAGATCCTGAATGTTTCAACCTTCGCCACCAATGTGGCCACCGTCGCCACGAATAGATTGACTGCGGCTAGGGTTGCAGCTCTCGTTGCAACGGGCGTAGGTATCCCTCTCGCAATTGCAGGAGGTATCGCCTTAGCTGGGGCGCTGACTGCTGTGCCCGATCAACCAAGCGCGATGAATGTCTATGGGGATATCAACGTAGGCGGAGTCTCAAGTCCAGCGGACTTTGCACGGCAGATGGGTGAGCAAGCGAGAGTACAGGGCGCTAGAACGGCGAGACCATAGATGCAGACAACCTTCAACGTAATCGTATCCGGAGTCTCTGTCAGTGGGAACATCGATACGAATGCCATGCCCATCAGGATAGGAATGTCGAACAGTGATCGCATCGGCTACGCAACCTTCGCCTTGCAGAACAAGGACTTGACCTATTCGCGGATGGCCGTCTCTGGGCCCCCGCCGGTGGAGATTAGCATAGGAGGAACAACCCTCTTCCGCGGCACGATAGAGAGAGCTGACAATGCCATCTCTGTAGATGCTGGTCTCCTAACGGTCTGCCAGTGCTATGATTATGGGCAAGAGCTTCTCGGTGCAGTATCTCCGGATGCTAGACAGATCTCACTCTTACAGACGAATGGCCAGATCAGCCTCACCTCTGGCGATCAAGGGATTCAGGCTAGGGATGGTATTGACCTTGCATCTCTAGTATCAGGGGTGAATTTCAGTAGTGGTGCTACTGTGGCTTCGTTCATGAGACAGTTCTTTGGAATTGAGACAGATCCCTCTGGCTCGTTCTCGGGAACGAAATTCAGTTTCAAACCCCACATCTCCGGCTATACTTGGGATACTTGGTACAAACCTGACGGTAGCCCAGATAACAATGTCAACTACTGGATTCCAATCGGAACTCTGAAAGTGAGGAGGGAGTTCGCTTGGGATGTACTGCGCAGGATAACGAGACAAGCAATTGCAATCGATAGTGCAGGCAATAGGGTGGCATTCGAGACCTATGTGGGCGTATCAGGAGACATACATCTCTTCACCTCTGGGAGCAGTGAGCCATTCATTGCCAGCGGCGTTGTCCTCCAGTACTATCAGAACGGAACCAGCGGATCGGACTTGAACAATATCATGGCTGGCACAGTACCCTATGATTCGACGACTCTGAAGAATTATCTTTTGGGATGGTTCCCCGTATGGGCGCGATTCCCTCTTGACATGGACGAGTTCAGCGATTTCTTTGCCTACTCTGGAGCACGCTGGAGTGGCCTCAATATTGATGGAGCAACAGTTCTCTCTGGGGATGCTGCTTCTACAACAATCGGTCTCATATCGGTAAGAGGCATGGTAGGTGCTACTGGAACCTCGATAGGGATGACCTATACGCATCCAATCTCGTTCAACATCGAGAGATTCAGCAGGCTCTCAGGCAGGCTGAATATTGCAGGTGGAAAGGTAGACATCTCGTATCAAATCAAGCAAGAAGCACCGAATTTGGGAATCGGTATCAGACAGATTCAGATCATAGATACCAGTGGGAATTTCATCATCAAATCCGGCGCTCAAGATGAACCATTTCCTGGGCCTGCTACGGCTCTCTTTATGCCAAGTAAGAGTGGCTGGCACCTGATATCAGATACGATCTATAGAGCTGATGGAGTATTCAGCAGTGGGACGGGACGAGATGGTGGTTGGGCATCAGTAGGTAGTCCAGATTTAACTAGAGTGAAGCAGATAGTCTTTGGAATGGATATGATCGGGGCACCTGCAACTGGGTCTGGCAGGACTATTAGCGTGGATAATATCCGCTTTGAATTCGCGTACCAGTTCTCTCCCATTATAGGGTTCAACTCTGGCAGTCAATTCTTGTATGGACGAAGGTATGCCCTGATGGAGTACCCATTTATGGTGACTGATGATATGGCATCTGGAATAATGACCCACGAATTGGAGAGTCAGATGGGAGCAAAGCAGTATGCAGAATTTACCATTAAGGACAACCCCAAGGCTAGGACGGCAGTTCAGCTCTCCATCAAGCCGGGACAGATTGTGAGGATAGATGCCCCTGCCCTGAATACGGGGAGTGGGCAGACTTTCAACTTTTGGCGATTGATCGATGTCTCCCATGATTTCTCTGTAGCGGAGGGATTCCGAAGTCAGATCCGCGTGATTCCTTGGTTCTCTGGTACGATCACGGCGCCGAACTCCAATCTCATAAATTACATTCTACCTTACGATAAGGCCATCAAGCAGCCTCAAAAGAGAAATTGGTATCTGCCTGCCAATTGGCCCTTCCTGCAATTGAATTAGGTGAATAGAATGAGCGGGTTAGATGATGTCGCGAGGATTCAACTCGGCGATGGCAGCATCAGGATCGGGGCATCAAGTCTAAGCATAGTAAGCGGAGCCCTATCGGGTAGCAGAGCTGTATTCTCCTCAGGAGTTGAGGCTGTCAGATTCTCTGGAATTTTGTTCGATGCTAGCGGTATTGTCGTCCATGGTACCGTGAGCGGGTTCAGGGGAGAGTTTGCCTCTGGCATCAAGGGAGAGCTCGAAGATCCGGTGGGCATCAGGGTCAAGGCGAGCGGGGGCACCTTCATTGATGTTGGAGCGGTCGCATCTGGAGCAGTCCCAGTACCCGTCACCTTCTATCCAATCTATTTCACGGATGTCTATACCGCCACCGGTAGCGGAGCCATCAACTCTCTGGTCTCTCATCCTATGTCCAAGTTCGGGTTGCAGGTTGACCAGAGTGGTGGCGTTACAAGTTGGGATGTCAGGGCCGAGGGTTCTCTGAATGGTTCAGGTTGGCAGGAGCTAGCCGCTCATACGAATATCTCCCCGGGGGATAACGGAACGGTATGGACGGTGGATAAACCCTGTAGGTTCGTGAGGAGTAGAGCCGCGGGGCTAGTTCTGGGAGGAGGAACGGCAATAAAGGCCGGCATAGTAGCAACAGGTTGATCGAATGCAATCCATTGCGGGTAGGCCAGAATATTCAGTAAAGGTTTCAGGTGCTAGTATAGTAACCGTGGCAAGCGGAGCGGCACTTTTGAAGGCCGTAATTCCAGCGGTGATGTCTGGAGCGCAGGCTAGCTTTTCCGGACAAACGATAAGAGTGAATGATGCAACATCTGGAATGGCCTCATGGAACTCTGGTATCCCACTCTATGATTTCACCTTTGCAAATACAAGTGGAATGCAGGTAGGCGGTGAAAGAGTGAGAGCACCAATGGTCTATCCGGAGCTGATCTGCAAGAGTGGTATAGTTGTTCAGGGCGCAATGGGCCACGTAGTTACGATCTACTATGCGAAGATGGTAGGATGAGCGTAGTCTCTCTTGGGCCTGTAGTGTTCTCATCAGGTTGGAATCCTCAGCTGATAGAGGGCCCATCAGACGAACCGTACGTAGTCGAGCACAGAGTTCCCAATAGAGTCGGTGGGCATATCGAGTATGTAGGCAAGAGGCTCTCCAACTATCAGATCATTGGCTTCATTGCTCCTAACGGGAATCTCAACGAGAGCCAAGCTGTCGCTTTGGTATCTGGCGGAGGCTTGATGACTAGGAATGCAGATCAGGCGAAAGACTTCCTGCTGGGGATGAGGGGCAGCGGGGTTCATGTTTTGAATGTGGAATCTACTCTTGAGCTCTCTGGAAACCGCCTGATGTACGAGGCGGATCTATTCGCCATAATGAGTGAAACCTTTGTCTTTGAACCTGGGCATAGCTATCCGTACTACCCATTCACGATAGATCTGAAGAGAGCCAACTACAATACATACGGGAACTCTTCGGGAAACTCTGATTGGGTCAATGGCTTAAGCGGTTTCATAAGATCATGGCGACTGCCTTTCCCCTCTGCCCCCAAAGAGGAGACGATAAACGCACTAGGCTTTTATGCCGGTGAGATCTTTTCGGGGGCTGGCCAAGCCAAGCTAGCGGTCTATAACTCGGCAGATGCTCTCCAAGCGCAGACTGCCTCACAGATCGTTCACTCCGGATGGAACTACTTCCCTATACATCCCTCGTTTGCCGCAACAAGCGGCCATGACTTCAAGCTCGCTATGAAAGGGAACAATATCTCTGGTCTGCTCTTCGGATTTTGGATAAACTTCTCGGCGGGTGATGCCGCGACGAGTGGAAGGGAAGAGTTCATGAGCGGAGTAGTATATTCGGATGCTTTCCCTGCCACATACACGCCATCAGCTAGCGTCAGCGGGCAGACATTAAGAATCGTGATGGCCGGCATTTAGTTATCTTAAGGCCTAGAGCAATCATAACTATGCAATGTTAAGACAGACCCGTTGGAGTCCAGATACTTGCAATTGCGTCTTGGACTATCAGTGGGATGATTCTGTCCCTGAGAGCGCACGAACTTACACGCTAAAGAATATTGAGAAGCGATGTCCAGAGCATAATGCAGTGAATAATGAGCAGCTTTATGATGCTGTCTTGAGCGAAAACCAGGGCAAAAATGCAGCATTCGGAGAGATCGAGAGGCTATTGGCTCCGCCAAATCAAGATGCTGATGCTAGGGAAGCTCTTCAAAGAAAGATATCGCGATCATTTGACTGGCGCTTTGATGATCAGAGGAAGTTGGTGGTGAATTATCCCGAGATAACCGATGGGCAATTGATGCAGCTTCAGCAGGCTCTGGATGCAAGACTGGGATCAGGCAAAGTCTCATGCTCTAATAGAAGAAGATAGAGGCAAACTCCGTGGTGCTAAGCCAAGTTGTTCGGGGCGGAGGCGGGGTGAATGCGTCTAGCACTGCGTTTCTCTCATTAATGCCAACAGCCGCTCAAATAGCCGATACGGATGAGACTGCCTTCCAAGTCCGGATCTATGACACATTGACCGTGAGCAATTTCCTTGTAAGATGCATGACGAATACCATAACTGGCGCGTCGACAATAAGGACGAGGAAAAATACCGCCAACGGAAATCTTTCTGTTTCTATACCAGGATCCGGAACGGGTGTTTTCCAAGACATCTCGAATAGCGACAGCCTAGTTAGCGGCGACATCTACAACTACCAAGCAGTGGGAGGAGCTGGCGGAACGTCTCTCCTAACCCACATAATATCAATAACTATCGATGCAGCAATAGTTACCACTCTATTAGTCGGCGGTGCATCAAACTCAAACCCGGGCAGCACTAATTTCTCGACCTTTTCCTTTGGCGGCGCAAATGAAGCTCAATCTCAGACTCGAATCCGGTTCGCTGGGACTTGGGATCGGCTCGGGGCAAATGTCGTCACGAATACGAACAATTCAACGACCACAATCAGAAGCCGAGTAAATGGTGGCAACGGCAATCAGGTACTGAGCATTGGCAGTGGTGCGACTGGTTATTTCGAGGATACGGTCAATAGTGATTCAGTCCTGCCTGCCGATCTGCTGAATTACACCCTTATTCATGGAGGCAGTTCGGGTGCAGTTTGGGTTCAGCCAAACCAGAGCAGAATGAAGCCGACGAGTGGAACGCGATCACTCCAGTATGCTAATGGTGCGACTATCGATTTTGGACTGACTAGGCCAGCTCTGATAGGGACTGGTGGTGACCTCGGTACTGAACTCAATACGCGATTATTGTTGCGCGGTGGAATTACCTGGACGTATCAGAATCTATTCTTTCGAGTTACTGCGAATACGATCGATGGCTCGACTACGACTAGGACTCGCAAGAACGGTGCCAATGGGAATCAATCGGTCAGCGTCAGCGCTAGCACTACCGGCATATTCGAGGATACTACGAACACGGATACCTACGTTAACGGTGACGATATAAATTGCTTGATAGTTGCAGGTGGAAGTTCAGGCACGATGACCTATACGATGGTCATATTGCAACCATCCTCAGCATCGGCTACTCCCGTCATCAGCATCACCACAAGCGGTGTAACTATGGATCTCAGTGGCGCGAGAAGCCTGATCTTGAGGGCAGGAAACTATCTTATAGAACATCAAATACCTGGCATGTCTGGCGGCATCCTCGAGCGGGTCGGCTTACCTGCTAACCGCATTGAAGTCATTGGGTTCTTCTTCTCAGGCTCCGACGATCAGAAGAACACCCTGATCAATAGCTTGGGAGTAAATGCCACTTTGACTGCACTTTCGACCATCTCTGGTAACATCTTCGTCTCTGCCGTTGTCTTCGTCGATCGCATCGTCCAGCGCATATTGCCAGGAAGAGGGTATCCTTATTATGAGTGGGACTTTTACACCGTAGTCCAGAGTTAGATGAGGCTCCTTGTAGAGAGCATTCTGCCCCCCAAATTCAAGCTTAGAGATGACATCGGCGACCTTTCAAACCTGAAGCAGTCACTCCAAGTCAGGCAGCTGCACGACATCATAGTCAGGCCGAAGGACGGGAAGTATGAGCTGATAGCAGGATTCAGGCGATGGGTCAGCGCAAAGGAGCTCAAGTGGCAGGAAATAGACGCCAAAGTGATAGACGTCGATGACAAAGAGGCTCTGGAAATCGCTCTGACGGAGAATATCGAGAGGAAGGACATGGATCCGATTGAAGAGGCGAACGCATTCAAGCTCTACGTCCATGATAGAGGCTATGGGAGTGCTACACAGCTGGCAGCAAGGATCGGGGTATCAGATGCCTACATATCCAGGAGCATCTCGCTCTTGAATCTCGACCACGATACTTTTGAGCGGCTCAAAACTAACAAGATAACTCCAGCCCACGGTGTGGAGCTCGTTGGACTTGCCGCAGATAAGGCAATCTCACTGGCTGATTATATCGAGAATACGAATCTCACCCGAGACCAGACGAGAAAGGCGGTCGATTACGTGCGCCTTGGCTTGGCTGTGCCTCAGGCTGTCCAGGCTGTTCTCAGCTTCCCAGACATGGCCTCGCCGGAGAAGGGGCTCAAGTACAATCCGATCATGGTAGCGAGAGAGCAGATCCATCTCGCACTTACCAAATGCCTCAAGTCCATAGACATGAGTCTGGAATATATCCCCGAAGGCTCGGAGAAAGGCATCTGGATAAAGAGGGTGAGGTATCCGGTGCACGAGTTGATCAATGCCGCATGGCACGCAAAGAAGGAATTCTCCAAGGAGCAGTGAGATGGATCTCCGAAGGAAGCTTGAGCTGGAGGACTATCAGCGCATCAAATTCCTAGCAACCCAGGGCTTTACCATCAGGGAACTGTCTACCGAGTATGGCATCTCGACCAAGTACGTGAAGGGCATCATCATAGGGGTCAAGCCTATCACGCCCGTGAACCTAGAACCTGCAATTCTACTGGAGCAGTGCAGCGGCTGCCACAGGAGCTTTGAAACTAGCGGATATACTGAGCATCTATCGATCTGGGTTAACGTATCTGGGACTCTGGATTGCAATCAAGTGATGCCAAGTCCAACTGTTTTCTAGGAAGCATCTCAAAAGAGCCCCCTCGAGTATTTTACTCAGTAGATTCCATTGCTAACCACTTTATAATTGGCCTAGCAATCGATTGACAAACGCTACATAAATCCAGTTGCTTGGATTCAAATCCCTGATCACGCATTTCCTGTACGTCTATGGAAAGCGCCTTGGCCGGAGTGGGCGTCCATCTTTGGGCTCCCTAGTACACTTCCAGAGCCAGGCTCCATCTCTCCTCTCCAGGATACTGCACCATATCCTAGCTCCATCCTCAGAATTGAGTGCAGCGTACCATATTGTCGCTCCATAGCTAGGCTGCATAACGTCTTTAATATAGTTTAGCGTAGGCTTCGGTATGATAGTAAAGGCAGAATGCGGCTGCATAAGCATAGATGAGCGCAAGATCGGTTTTTGTGATGATCACGCTCTAACTTCCTTCCATAGAGGGGATTAAATGAGTCTAGAATCCCCGCGGCTGGTAGAGAATGCAGCCGAGCCTACTCAGGTAGTACAGAATCAGGAAGAGCAATATCGAATAGAAAAGGCCAAGTCGAGGATTCTTAAGAATGGATCTATAGGCTCCTCATCTTATCAGGAAATCGCTCTCGGATTCTCCCTTGGCGCGGTAAAGAATCCCCGCGGGGGCCATTATGGGGAGAGAATGAGCATAGATGGAAATCAGTTATTCTCCTATAGAACATTAATCGCGGTGAGGGCAGAGAGGGAAGACGGATATTTCTTCCTTCTAGATGGAGCCCGATATTCTAAGACTAGCGACACACATCAAGGACACGCTCGGCATTATTGCCGGGATCGAGGAGCCATAATCGTATTTGAGCTTCTTAATGGGCCCGAAATATCGCCTGAGGATCTAGCCAAGGAGGGTAGATGGATCGAGGTTAGAGAGGATCAATGGTTACCGGAGGCGTGCTTATGCAAGAATCCGAGGAAGAATGCAGAGATTGCCGATGTAAAGGGAGAATGCCAAAACTATCAAAGCAATTGGGAGACCGGTAAAGACCTTCATGAGACAGTTCTTCGGCATAGAGACAGACCCATCGGGCTCATTCTCGGGAACCAAATTCAAGAGCATATCAAGGAGAGGCACGTACTAGGAGGCTCGTTATTCGAATTTAGAGGCTCGTCTTATCTATCAGCGATGGACGGCGCGATATACTTTATCGCCAAATTACCAAGGCCCGCGGGCTCAGTCGAAGAGGCATTCAGAGTACTAAACCCTCTAACTGAAGACGAACTAAAGAGTGAGTATAAGCGTCAAGGAGAATGGTTTTTCGTACCTACGGAGATTGATGCAATTCTCCCAATTGGACAACAGCAATTTCGAGGCTCGGAGGCAGCATACTATAAGCGATATGAGAGGGCTTATCGAATAAGGGAAAAGGAGCTCTACCGAGGCGGGGAATATCTAGGTAAACTATCAAGACCATTGTTACCCGCTAATCAGCCCGGAGGTGAGGGTCACCACTCGGTCGGCCAATTGGCCGAGCTAGTCGATGGTTCCTTGCTCGTTCAAGGCATGATAAGGCATACGCACCGCGAGCATAAACAGCTGACTCTCGATAAGGGAATTTGGTACAAAGCTCTCCAGAATCTAGCGGTTAGAGCTTGGAGCTCCTCGGGAAGAGAGGGGAGAATGAGAATTGACTAAAGAGATTCAAGACTCCCTTGTTAAGAAGCTGAACCCGAACCGCTTTTCAGCTATGAGCGGAAAGATGGCTGCAATTGTGGGATATATCCTAGGAGAGAATTGGACGGAGCCGGGCATAGCTTGGATGAGCATAAGCTCGGATGGATTCGTGACCACTGAGAGCGTCTTTATTGGTACAGCTGAGGATCTTGAGGATAATCTAACTCGGCTGTACCAGGCTTCAGGATTGACGACTCCAGAGATTAAGGAGTTTAACAGTCTATACCGGGCGCGGATAGATGATTGGAGGGGGAGAGCATGAGCAAACACTTGAAGACTATAATCCAAGCAAGAATAGCCGAGCTTACCGAGAAGCTAACCAAGATAGAGGCGTACAAAATCGATCTTGAGACCGAGATAAAGGAGCTGAAGGTAAAGCTGGAGGAGTTAAGGCTGATAGTCAATCGAGGCGGAAAGAGGGAGAGAGTATGACAATAGCGACCGAGGAAGCTAAGCAACACGCGAGAAAGCAACTGATAAGCATTCTTCCCAAAGGATCAACAGTTTATACAATCTTGAAGCATCTATCACGCTCCGGCATGTTCCGAGTTATTGACTTAATCTATATCAAGGACAATCAGCCTTGGCATGTCCCTTATGGATTGTTAGAAGATATCGGATTCAAGTACAATAGAAGACATGAGGGAATAGCAAGAACGGGCACAGGTATGGATATGGGTTTTGATCTAGTCTATTCGTTGAGCTGCAAACTGTACGGATCGGAGCACGATAATGCGTATGCACTTAACCAGCGGTGGATCTAATGAACAATAAAGAACGGATCAAACTCACCTATGAGCACGAGGCTAGATGCGACTGTAAGGCGATAAAGGAATTGAGGAAATACCTGAAGAAACTCGCGATTATCATTATCCTAGTCAACCCCGCGATTATCGAGGCGATCCTCTAATATGGCAAGAGGTTGGTGGAAAATAGAATTTACTGTCGAGCCCACGGATATTGATTTGGAGCACATAGCTAAGCTAATCAAAGAGGGATATACCGAAGGGGAGATTCTCAATGAGCGATAAGCTCCATTGCGATTTCTGTAACCAAGAGATCAGAAGGGAGGCTAACATAATCCAAATAACAAACTCAGACTTAAGCCAGGAGAGAATAGCGCTATGCGACTATGATATGGGTAGCGTAACCTCATTAATCAAATGGCGCAAGGACGCCCGGAGAATAGAGAGCTTGGACGCGATGAGCAAGATCGGAGATGTGGAGGTATGAGCGAGTGCGAGCCTTATGAGGGAGAGGGGCAGGCGGAAGAGAGGGAGGAGCACGAGAATGAATAAAGATGAGCTCATTAGGCTGGTAGTCTTCTGCATACTAATGCAGAATGGAGAGGGTATAATCGGCAAGTCACCAGGCTATATCGTGGAGAAATTCAAGTCTAGCATGAACACGCTCTTCCCAGAAAACCTCTTAGATGAGCCCAATAAGAAGAAGCTCATAGAATGGTTAGCAACTTGGGAGCCTGAAGAGATATGAAATGTCCAGATAGTCACCCGGAGATCGAGCTAGAAGAGCTAGATCAATCAACTATCGACGCCATAGCGTTCAGATACTCTAAAACAATCGATCAGAAGGTTTATCGGTGCCCCATATCAAATAAGACCTGGTTCCAAGACGCTCTGAAGAGCTACCGAGCATAAGCTCGATAGCCTCCAGCTCCCTTATGCGCCTCCTAGAATACCACTCCTCTTCCTTTTGCCTAAGAGCCTTCGTCACCCTCTGGATAAGCCCGGCCATATGCGCCCGTTGATCAGTATCCAATCACCTCACCTCCCTAGTCCAGAGCATAAGTACGCCCCCTCGATAAAGCAGAGCTAGTAACATAAGATACATACAGCAAGGTAAAGGAGTAATCAGTAGCATATAGTAGCGTGGTTTACTTAATAGATATCTAGAAGGCATAGAGAAGTCAATAGATGGGATTAAATCTAATGAGAAGCATATAGCCGTGATCAAGACTTTACTCCAAATACGCTCTCTCCCTCTTAATATGGTATTACAATCCGGATTACTGATCTATGTTACTGATCTAGATCAGGCGTGCGCAACAATAACAATAGATACTTGTGTAGAGGCTAAAGACAGATGTTACTTGGCTAGCCTGAGCTCCTGGGCTTGGAAGGCCTGGTTCAGCCTCTCTTCCAAGTGCTCCAGCGCGCGCGTTATGGCGTATTCCATCTCATGCTTGGTGATCAAGGTGTCCTCGTCTATCATCTTAAAACCCCGCTCCAGTACTGCTCTCCATGTTATCCGTCCCTTCCTCTCTACCATGAGCCTGTAATTCTCATCGCTCAGCTCTATCCGTATCACCTTCATAGGTATCATAGCATAGTCAACTACCCCGCTATAATACCTCTTCATAGCCAAGGAGCACCAATCCGGATCAGCACTCTATGTTAGTAAGATGGCGTACTGCTCTATGTTATGGGTATGGAGCCTGACTATGGTTGATTCGAGAGTTTCTTAGCGGGCCAGGCTCATGGCTGCAGGCATAAGTACAAGGCGACCAGGGGGTATTATCCATGCAACTTCTGAAGCACTTCGCTTCCTCTCCAAAAAGGCCCAAACCCGAATCTGTTCCATGCTCTTCCTGTAGTGAGGTCGGTATCTATCTCAAGGTTGGCGTTTGGGCCTGCCCGAACCCCCATTGTGATGCTATGACTTATTGTGAATGGCGCCCTGCACCATTAGCAGACGGAGGGTTGTGCCAAACATGCAGACTAACTTACCCTCAGTGGACTGTCGGCCATACTCTAGGATTCCGCGCTGATGGTGCTGTCGATGTTATTCATCCTCGGTCTCCGGCATCATCGTGAGGCACATATATCAGAGAAGTAGGGGGTATTACCGATGAGAAGAGAGCTCTTCAAGATAGGCACGATCAGCTTCTATAAGCTTGGGTGTGGTTGCTCTAGTACTTGCACCCTCAAACATCGACACTGCCCGAGTTGTGGGCCTCAAGTGAGCGTGCAGAAGTTACAATCCCCTCAGAAGCCTAGGCGCAAGACTCAATATCTGGCAGAACGACTGGGAGTAAGATGGAGTGTCCGTACTGTCATCAGGAGGTCTTTCAGAGATTTCTGGCGCATGTGCGCTCTCATGATAGCACATCGAGACACAGGTTCAAGACGCCTCTGATGATAGGAGGTAGTATGAATGAGTCTATTGAAGACTGGCTTCCTAGGGAGCCGTGGGATAACTTTTGACTGAGGATTTTACACCGGAGGAGATAGCTGAGATTGAGAAGAGCCTAGAGGATATCAAGGCTGGCCGATTTAAAGTATGTAAGACCACTGAAGAGCTCTTCGCAGAACTTGCAGATCATCTCAATCTGACTTCCGAACCCTCTCGATCTGAATCTCCACATAGTCGCCGTCTTTAATGTTGAGCGTGATGCGGACTAGCTCCGGGATGGTTATGCGACCATCTGATATTACCCTTCCTAGGAATCTAAATGTCTCTGGCATGCGGTTATCGGCGCTCAGATACGTTTATAACGATTACTAGGAGCTCCCATCCTATGGGACTCTTCACAAGGAGGCGTGTGGCATAAATGTCAACCCTCATACTTCTGAACTATCACGGCGATGAGAGGATGGAGTGGGATCCCAGGGACAAGAAGGCCATGGCCAAGGCGAAGGCTAAGTTCGATCTCTTGATCAAGGAGGGCTGGGTAGCCTACAAGAGGATAAGGGCAGGGTTCGGGGAGCAGATTACAAAGTTCGACAAGGCTGTTGAGGAGGTATTTCTGGTGCCTAATGTTGAGATAATAGCAAGACCTCCCGTGGTCGGTGGTTAGTTTGGCCTGCAAGTTCTGTAGATTTCCCTCCACCGGCGACTTCTGCTCCGGCGAGTGCGAGACGGATTACAAGGAGCTCCAGGTCATCAAGAAGATTGGTGAGGATATCTGAGATGAAGCTGGTAATCACGATAGCCAATCTAAAGAAAGAGATAGAGGATGTTCTCAAACAATCTACTGCAAACTATCAGAGGGCACAGGCTATCTACTTGGTTAAGCTCAAGGCATACGTTGGTTATGTCGAAAAGCAACTGCGGGCCGAGAAGGCACTGACGAAGCCTGCTCCCTATCTACAAAAGTGGGATAGGAGCAACCTGCTTAATACACTCAATAGCTTGAAGCTACATCAGGGCACAAGTATAGAAATTGATGATAGGGAATTAACCGATCTCAAACAAGGAATACAACGCCTGCGTCATGTAGCGGAGGAGACAATCTCTGCGTTGAGCGCTATATCTTACTGAGGTAAGAGGTCGATGTTCAAGTCCTACCCGCCCAAAGAAGGTAAATGGCAGTGCCCCTTCTGCAAGAAGGTGCATGAGAAGCCTCACTACCCTCTCCCCGGTCAGATTGAGAAGACCAAGTCTGTGGACTCTGGCAACAGGGTCAAGTTCGGCAGGGAGAGCAAAAACGATGAGCTTCTCGAGACGGGGCCTAGATTCAATGACGATGGCATCCCGGCTTCACTTTTCTGTCCTCACTGCGGCTGGCAGGCCGAGACGGTTCTCCTGGTCAGGGTGAGGAAGAAGTGAGCTCTGTCCTCCAACATTACCAGCTATTCACAAGCACTAGTACGGCTACTCGTACTAATGATAATTTGCAGATCACAACTGGATCTACATCCACACGGAGCTTCATCTGGGTCAACGAGGACAACTATCAATGGTTCCGACCAACGTGGTGGAACAATGAGCCTTGGCATGGAGACTTGAATGCTACCGGTGCGCATCTGACAACCCAGTTCGCCCCCTACTTCGAGACTGATGAGAGAGTGCTTGCCAAACATATCCAAAGGATGAAGGACGATCCTGAGTACAGGCGGAGGCAGTTGGAGGCTGGGGAGCGCTTAAGAGACATGACTGAGGCGACGCCCTTCGCGAACTTCTGGGAGGGCATCGCAGAGGCGATTGCTGATGAGCGGGCATCCAAGCTACTTAGTGACTACATTGGCGCCAAGAGGTTCGATGCAATCATGAAGTATGACATGCTCTTCTGCCCGTCCAAGATCATCCCCAGCCTCTACTACAGGGTGAGGGCCCAAGGGGATATCGAGGCGTATGAGAGAGCCAAGTTCCTAGGTACATTCTGCATCCATCCCTCCCATAGCCATGACATCCCGATACCTGACTCCATCCTGCTCAAGTGGATGATGCTCCAGTGCGAGGAGGAAGAGTTCCTCAAGGTTGCGAACTTCAGTCCGGTGGTGGAGAACGCTCTGGTTCAGGAGATTCGATCAAGGAGAGCTTCCTCAGGTGATGAGGGAAGACAGGATCAGGTTCATATTGAACTCGCTACCCCGGCTTTGGCAGTGAGTTGAGGATCAACCAATTGTTATACAGAATGAACGGCTCCTCTATCTCCTTCAGCTTCAGATGGTGAAGGTTGTTCGAATTCCTGGCGAATGTCTCGACAGTTCCTTCCATCTCAGTACCGGGATCCTAACTCGCATTTAAGATGATAATATTTGCTGCGCTTGCGTGTCCTGGTGGATAGTATCCTGTCGCCTATCTCAAAAGGCTGCTCACAGAGCGGATCACTGCATCTGGGAATCTCGCCCCCGTTACGCGATTTCATGGTCACATAGACGCGAGCGATTAGCGTAAAGGCGTGCGTGACTTTAGTCATCTTAAACTCGATCTATCTACAATGGCCTGTGCGCTCTAAAGTCTTCGTAGGACTCGTGCTCGTAGCCCTTCTCTCAGGCTCCTATCTGGTTGCTTACGCTTTAGTGACCTTCGGGGAGCTCGGCCTTCGGGGAACAGTAACGACCCCACTCACGGTAGTCTTCCCTAATGATCTCAACTTCGGGCAGGTATTCCCCGGGTCGATAACGACTAGGACGCTGAACTTTACGAACCGTCACGCTTTCCCGTTGAACTATTCATACTTCTTGAATTACCTGAGTTGCCAAATGAACTGTTCAGGGATCGCAGCAACGATAGCTGGCTGGAATGGCTTGAATACGACTCGCCCGGAGTGGAGAGTCATCAATGCATCGCAGACCGTACAGCTCCAGGTGGAACTTCATGCCTCGAATACTATACCGTTCCGAGGTGCCTTCCTAGTTAGGCTCTACTTCGTTGGTAATCAGATCGGGGCTAGAGGATAGACTGACAGTTGGCGGTAGTAGCATGGAAGCATGGATGGCCATTGTTCTGTGAGGAGCACAACTTCGGGGCTCGAACTAACGCCCAGATGCGTATCCATTTAAAGGAGTTCGATACGTGTGATGATGATGTCTGACCCAGCACCCGAGCCAAAAGCAGATGGTAATGACCTATCTGTAGGCGATCAGAGACTCCTTATAGCTCTGGTATTAGAAGTGGAGCCGTAGATAGAAATGAATGTTGACATAATCGGTGCCCTTCTGGCTACGTCCTCAGTTGGCATCATAGCGATTATAGGCCTCGTTCGGGCCGTGCAGGCTGGGGAGAAGGTCGAGATCGTCAGGTTCGGCAAGAGCCTCGTCTTCTGGCTGGTCAGTGGAGCGGGTCTGGCTTACGGAGTAAGTGAAGGAGACCTCAACGCCTTGCTGACCAATGCGGCCCTAGCAAACGTGGTAACTATCGGACTCGACAAGATCGCAAACGCTTACTTGGACAGCAGGAAGCCTCCCCCATAGCGCATGAGTGCCCCGGGACAGTGGCTTCTAGCCGTCGAGGGATTTGGTTATGAGAAACCCGTAGATGCCTTCTGGGTTCACGTCACCATGCCTCGAACTGGTAATCTTAAGAATCATGGAACATACTTCTGGATTTCTGCCGAATGGAGAAATCACTTTGCCCAGATCGGAGTCATTGAGTACTGGGTTGCTGGAGAGGGTGAGGCAAAGTTCGGGGGCTGGAAGGGTTTCTCGGCGACGACATTCGACATCAGCGATCCAGCCAACAGGATGACGGTCAAGGTTCACAATTTCCCAGATGAACCGTTGAATTACTGTGATGGTGCGACCTTCAGAATAGGGAAGGATGATGATCACTGGAGCATGAGTTTTATCCCAGATAACCGACAGTTTCTACGGGAGAACGTGAGAGTAGTCCCTATTCAAGCAGATCATATAGACCGCATGAGCCTGGTTCTCGAAAGCTTCGATCAGATGGGGTCAGGATCATGGAACATCTCCCAATACTTCTCACAAATCCCGATCGCAAGGATGATAGGAGGAAGAGGTGCAGAGGAATGGCCTCATGCACGAGTAGCCTACGAAGGGAACAAGAGACCCCCGGAATATCTAGGCTTGTATGTTGGGAGGCATTGGTATAGCGATACTGGAATGGGAGGGCCTAGCTTCATACAGATGGGTCATGTCGGGGAGCAGCCTCACCCAACCGAGGGGCTCTGGTAGCGGAATCTAGCCCCTTTGTTTTCCTCCTCCTCCTCCTCGGCCATATCCCTCTCTCACGTATATCTCTCATAAACACACAGTAAAACGTAACCACGGGTTGAGGATGCGGGACTTGATGCACCATGGGACGTACTCCTTTGTAGAATATCCTTGCCACCGCCTCGAACTCTGACTCTGGATTCCAGCGCTTGTCATAGGTTGTGATAGCCTCCACATCTCCGGGGTAGTAGTGGTAGTCCTGATGGTACTCGCCGATCTTGACGATGAGGCCCTTTCTGGCTATCCTGTTGCATTCCTTGACCGTATTCTCGAAGTTGATTCTGGGAGGGATGAACTCATTGGAGTATGTCGGAGAGGTCTTCTGCTTGTAGTACTCCCATCTTTCAGTAAGGGCTGTATGCCTAGTCTTTGAGAATCTGTTTGCTGGGCTACTAGGATCTATCTTACCATCATCAGCTTGGACTAATCCCGTATAGGTGCTCGCTTGTTTCCTAAAATCTCCGGCATGTTTGATTGACCAATTGTGAGGCTGGAAAGCATGTCTCTTCGGTAGATTCTCAGCTTCAGCTAGAGAATTAGAGTAGAGCTCGTCTCTGGGTTTAGTTCCTAAACGGCCTTGCGGATATTTCTCCCAACGGCTCTGATCAGCCTCAACCATAGAGTTCTGGTAGAAGAGCCTCTTCTCGTGGTTCTTTGAGTAGTGCGCCCTCACTCTGCTGTCATTCAACCTGTCATCCATCAGGGAGGGCGTGAAGGGATAATCGCTTACCAAGACATCGAAGCTCTGATCCTCGAAGGGGAGATGGTAAGAGTGCGCCTGTATGACATCTGGGAACTGGGGGAGGATATCGGAGAAGGTAACAGAGTAGCCGTTCTTCTCGTGAGGGGCTAGGGTATCTGTATTGATCGAGCCGAGCATGTTCTTCCACATGAGCTTCTTGCCTGCGGTTACGTCCAGCAGCTCACAGGGAGATGGATAGAAGAATGGGACTATGCGGCGCATCGTTTCTGCCAATGGAAGATGTAGCATGAGATTGTAGATGTTCTATCGCCTCAATACTCATAGAGTCTTCTCTGTTTAAGCGCTTCTAGGCTGTAGAGGACGCCTCTTCCTCCACGGAGTGCCCTTGTCATAAGGACAGCCCCCGAGCGTCTTCCCTTTGCATGATCGTCTTGTATTCGTGCAATCCTGATGTATCCCACCCAACAGTCGCCCCTCCAGCTCCGCCTCTCTCATAGCATTCCACATAGGTTTAGGCTTCAGTGAACGGAATTGTCCGTGAGGCAAAGCTACCCGATCCCCAGACTCATCCTATTCTCTCAACTCAAACTTCACGAATTTGGGCAGGCTGTACAATAAACTCATCCTCCATTTCCTTATTGATCGCTCGGGCTATGCTCTGGGAGAGGAAGACTGGGATTCTCGCTCTCTTCCATGATCGGAGAGGGTCGAAGGCGAAATCTTCAGGTAGCCCGATTCTACCTCCCCCCTTACCCAGAACGTTGCCTCCCTTACCGTGATGCTCGAAGGTATGAGAGGTCTTCTGATCTCCGCCTCTCTTTGGCTCAAATTCAAACATGAAGTTCGGGAGGTTGCCCCAGAGAACCCAGGGCTTGGCTATTAGCATCGGCTTTCCTAATACCGAGTGGATGTAAGGAATTGAGGCGTAGACATTTTCGAGAATCCAGTACTTGGGTTGTGCTTCCATCGTGACTCTCATGCTCTCCCTGATTAGCTCAAGTCCTTTGTCTGGATCTGGTTTTGCTCGCTGTCCCTTCTGGTATGATAGTCGGCTGAGAGGTGAGAATTCGGTGCATGGAGGGCTTGAGACTATTACATCGAAATTCCATGCGGGATTTGCCTGCCATTCTCTAATATCAGTCTGCCAAAGTTGGTAGGGATAGCCTACATCGATAATATCGACGCCAACGCAGTCGAATCCCTCTCTGTAGAATCCTATGCTCCATCCTCCCATTCCGCAGAAGAGATCGAGAACCTTCAAGATTTCACCCTAACCTCTATGACATGAGCACCTGCACTCTGAATTAGTTGAACCCTTCTCATGGAAGCAAAATCGACACTGCAAGCTCTCACCTCCATACACAGTAATCGCAATCCCCGCACCTGCATAACCTATCTGAAGAGCAGCAGCCACATCCTGCAAACTCCGGCCCTTCATCATCCACGTCTATGAACTCTTCCTCTTCAATAGTGATGGAATCCATCAGCTCGCCTCCGACGCTCATCCTACTCTCTCCTTCTTTAATTTCTGTGCAACTAACTGTTCATTGACATACTCTTCAAGGTTCGGCCGAAGGTAATACTGCCACGCTAAATCCATGGCCTCTTTGAAAGAGGAGGCTTCTACATCCCTAGCCCACTTGAAATCTACGCTAACCTTGTATTTTGTCATCCTACTTTCTCAACTCTTTACCATGCAGCTTACAATGGTCTATCCGAGTAATTGAGCTTCCGTCGCTCTCTTCCCACGTGTTATGGACGCAGCCACAATCTAGGCGTGTTACTTTTGGTTTGTGATAGTCACTCATCCCTACTCACCCAGGATCCAGCTCGGTGAATAGAGCCCATCTATGCGTCCCGCAACTATGATGTGGAGTTGAACCTCCATCTGGATGAGGATAGAGACATTTACGACCGTCGATTGGACAATTAGCGGGGCAGGGTTCTTTTCTCATCATACTCTCTCAACTCCCTAGGACTGCCATAGACGCGCTCAATTATCTCCTTCACAACCTGACTGATGTTCTTCTCGATCATCTCGTTGCCGACCCTATACGGGGGCAGGAAGCCTTTCATCTTTGCGATATGGAGGTCTGCGATCTCATCCCTGCGCATCTGCCTCGATCGTTCATGAATTGAACCGTCTACGTAGATAGCGAGTTTAATCCCCGGGGGGCCGAAGATGATGTCAGGCCAGTGCCCTCTATTGACGCCGCATTCTTTACACTTTATCCCTTCTTCCGAGACGAATGGATGATGGGTTGGCGTCAGAGCCTTGATCAGAGCTATGTGTGCATCGGTGTACTGCGTTCGGCGCGGAAAGTCAGACCGGGCGTTGTTCACGTTTTAGTTCCTCTGGTTCAAGCTCTGCCCAGTAATCGATTGGCATCTCTCGAATGTTCCTCATCTCGTCAGGTCTTCGGATAGAGAATATACCATTGTTGTAAAGGAATTCACTATTATTCTTGAGTGCGCGCTTGATCATATAGAACTTGTTGAATCCGACACCTAGTATTGCAAAGAGATCTGTATCTGAAATGATGCTTGATTGTCGGACTACATCCTCGGCATGCCTGAGTTTGGACTTGAAGTCACCGGATGATCGCAAGTCTCTGCTCCTCGCTTACCCAGTTAGTCGTACCGCAGTTGGGGCAAGTTGCCCTGAGCCTATGACCTTTATAGTCCCATTGATAGGTGCATCTAATACATTTCAGCTTCTTTGGCATTTCTCGCATTAACCACAGAACGTCGTTATATAAGTATTAGTAGTATTGTGTTCATTCTTTCTTTCTCCTGACTATATATATATATGATCATAGATCAATCATATATCATTAAACTGAGCAAAAGAGGAATAATCTAAATCAAAAGAAAGAAAGAATGAAAGGACTCTTGGATACAGCCTATCATCCTATCGTGGTGGGGGGTTGAGGGGGGAGGGAAGCCTATTCTCATACCCACAACTTCTACATTTGGAACCCTTATCATTCCGAGAATAGCGAGATGACTTGCAAACTGGACATCTTTTCAAATCCTGTGCTCTTCTACTACGTGCTTCCGCACCGTTGACCAGCTTCCCTTGATGAGATGCACAGGGCACTTGAATAAACAGCTGTACGAATGATCTCTTGGCGCCCGCTTTGGATGATCGGGGGAATTGATCTCGCCGTCGATCCCGCGCCTCCTGAATGGATTATGCTTGATCTCGTATTTCGTCACTAGCCACTGAGGAACCCTCTTGCCGCTAGCCACCCCCTTAGCTCCCCTCTAGAGCTGATTTTAGTCTCATTCTCGCCCAAGCACGACAGTATGGCACATCTCCATCCTTCTCTAACTCCCTCCTGAAGTTTTCGACATTTTGAACGAAAGCACGAAGTTCTTTGAGGTCTTTCTCTGAACCAGTGATTGAGTACTTACCTATTAGTAGGCCACCGATAAGTTCTAGATAATCAGCTGTTTGCTCTTCGCTCATCCTATTCTCTCAACTCCTCCTCGACTCGAGCAAGCTAAGTATTTTCTTTGCTATTGCTGACCATGCTGCTGACTCTGCTACTGACCCTACTGCTGACCATGCTGCTGACCATGCTGCTGACCATGCTATTGACCATACTGCTGACTCTGCTGCTGACCACTCTCCGTCAGGCACGACGCTGGTCAGGGCCCTGGTGTGTAAATCTGCGACATTTCGTATGACAGCAACGATCTCCTTGTCGTCTTTTACATGGTTGATGACACCAAACTTTTCATCGACCAGGAGCCATCTGAAAAATTCGTGGCCCAGCGAGTCATCCAACACGGCTCCGACGGGTATCGCCTCCAGGAACTTGATGGGCCATTCCTTGGCCTCATTGTTTCTCAAACCCTCGAAGATAACGTCCTCGAGATGGGCTAGCCACTCAGGGATGCCAAGCTCCGTTTCGTAGCGGCTGTGGACATCAGCATGTATCGTACATCCAATCGCACAGCCCTTCCCATTCTGCCAGTAGAATCCATGTATAATCTCATCTGCTTTGTAATGTTCTCTGAGCCGCTTCAAGTACTTCTCCTTGATGGAGGCATCCCCATGAAACGCCCGTAATGTTTTGCTCATCCTACTCTCTCAAAATTATAGCTCTCAGCGGGACGATACTCCCAGTTGGATCTTCAACCATGATCTCATGTCCGTGAACTTTCTCATGGTTACGGGCGTATAGATACCAATCGGGTATAAGCTGCTGCCTCCCCTCATCATCCCAATCAAGAAGGCTGCCTTCCCAGATTGCATTATTGCCTCCTTTGCAGGTCGGACAGAATACCCTTACCTTTTGACTCATACTACTCTCTCCACTACCTATTATGAGCCGCATGCCTATTCGCTCGGGCTAGATACAAAAGCCCTAATCCATTGACGGAAATCTTTGGACATCTAAGTATATTGTGTCCTCTCTTGAAACAATAAGAACATTTCATCCTACTCTCTCAACTCCCCAGAAACTCATGTTGCACTTTATGATATTCGTATCCATCTGGATCTCTGTATCTTTTGCCACACCAGCATTCCTGAAGAGGGATTTCTATACTCATTCCTACTCTCTCAACTCCTCTTCTGTCAATATTCCTAACCAATTACTGAGTTTTATTACCTTCCCAACATGCTCATTGCATTGGATAATCCAGTCTAGTGATCCAAGCTTCAAGATACATCCACACCTATAATTCGCACTCATCCTACTCTCTCCCCGCTAACCTCCGCATCGATCACTTTCTCTTCCCTCTTCGGTGCTGGGAGTAGGTTCTTCTCCAAGTTGCCTTCATGGATCATGCTCTCCAGCCTCTCCCCCACGGTTGTCTCCCCTTCAGGCAGCCGCATCATTATGTTGCTAAGGAATTCCTTCTCTGCGGAGACTAGACCCCAGCTGACGGCTTCTAGCTTTGACTTGAGCCAGTGGAATAGGAGCCTCATGGAGACCGCTTCATTCTGAACCTTCATCTTCTCTGTTCTTCCGGTATTCTTGTTCCAAAGCCGTCTCTCTTCCAATATCTGCGGAGGTTGCACTTTGATCGTGATCTCCTTTTGCGTGCCTTGAACTTCCACGGAGAGGATGAATTCGAGAACTGTCTCACTATGATACTCTGTCCATCTTTGGCCTTCTACTCCGTACTTCTTGAGAAGCTCGCTGATCTGGAATTTGGTCTTCTCGGCACTGACCTGAGTTCCTTGATAGGGTGGCTTGGTTCTCCGGATCAAGCTAGCCCCTCCTTTATCTCCCTCAGCTCTACAAGAATCATCCAGAGAAGAGTGAATTCGCCTAGCTGGTTGCGTTGATCGTTCTCCATCCGGAAATCCTTCATATCAACAGTAATGGGAAAACCATGTTTCGAAAAGTATCTTGTTAGAGCACGGAATTCCCCTTCTATTTCATGTTCAGTGAGAGCTCTCTTGATTATCTGTGCCTCCGCCGGAGTTACATCCTCGTCTATCTCGGGCCCTATTGGCATGTCTATTCATTCACCCTCTTCAAGTCAGGGCTCGGGATCGGTTTAGCCTCGAACCACTGATCTGCTGTCATTGCACGAAGGTCATCCTCAGAGAATGAATGAGGATCCCACAGAATATCAATCGTCACCTCTGGTGAAATTGGTGTGCCTACAGAATCAGTCAGACGCTTGTGCAAGCGCATAACTCTAAATCTCATTCAGCCCATTTCCTCCTCTGCTGGTATCCTTGACAGCAGAATGCTCCTCTGGAGTCATTTCAGGTTCGTTCGACTTGGTAGTCCCCCCTTGGAATAGTTCATTCACTGCTTCATTATTTCCCCAGATATTCCTAGCGATGATCTGGGCACGCTTCTCATTTACGACCTTTATAGCCCAATCTTGGTCATCACTCCGTACCGTCCAAACCAAGTTGCCGCTCGAATCAAAGTAGATGAATCCCTGAACATCTATAATTGGCTCAGTCTCAATAACCCTACCATCCTGCGCCATCCTAACCCGGGTGCACTTCCACTCTTCCTTGGGCATATCCAGATCATATTCCTCAATACCTGGAGTCTCAAGAAGGTTGCCCTGAACTTCAATATACTCTTGTGCCGAGGCTTCGATCGAGAATACAGCCCGAATACCAAAGTCGGAGTACTGACCAGTAGTTACGACGTAGACCTTCATCATTCCAGCCTCTCCTTCATCTCCCTCAGCTCTACGAGTTTCAATTCACGGTCGCTCTCCATCTCCATAAAACCAAAACCCAAATCAGAATAAGGCCAAATACACGAATAGCTGCTGGTATTGGTTCCCGAAAGGGAACAGTGAGATTAATCATGGTAATTAGAATAGCTATGAAGAGAAGAATGTATACTGTAGTCCCCCTGTCGATCATAATCGCGCCTCTTTATCTCTCCAATCGAGGCGATAACCAGTTCTGGCGGCATAACATCCTGATAGGCACGCTCGCCTCCTCAGTCTCCTCCGTAGAGGGAGTCCTTATCGTCCCATGCTTGTTCGCGTAGCTGAGCCACTCCCTCGCAGCCAGCCCATAGACAACGGAATTGGCCGTGACTATGAGTATCATCGCATCTATATCCGCTGCCTGCTTGAGGATGGCGAGGTTCATCGTCTGCGCGACCGTCGGGGCTTCCTTGGGGTAGAGCTTGGAGAACGAGCCAAGAGGGCCTCTCTTGAGAGTAACGTAAAAGACATGCCCATTATAGACCCAAACTACGCCTACCGGAGAATCCCTAAAGTTGGGGTTGCCCGTATGCAACTTTGTCCTTGTGAAGCCCCCTCCTGCTCTCCTCGATATGATCTCGACTGCGTGCCTCAGGTTCTTGACCTCTTGCTTCTCATAAAGTTCCATATTTGCCCTCATGGGTACAAACCCCCAAATCTCGCTCTGATGATGTTTTCCTTGACATCGTTCTCCCAGATTACAATGAGCCTCCAACCTAGATCACTAGCAAGTTCTATGCGTGCATCCATAGTCCTAATCCGGCTCATAGAGTGATTGAATAGCGGAGAATGCCAATAGCTACCAAAGAGGTCAACAGCTATCCTCTTACCAGAGCTATCAATAAAGTCCGGATTAATCCGGCCTATCCAAAAGCTACCATCGCCGGTATATTTGAGTGGCAACGAAAGTTTCCTGCATATGGCTATAAACTTGCTCTCTAGACCATTTGGTTCATTGAACCATTGTACGCCAATCCGTGGAGGTGGGTGTATCCCGTTCTTGCGAAGAATCTCACCTATCCTTCGATAATAGGTTGGGTCACGATGTTGAGAGATGTATCTCATTGAGCATGATAAGGAACAGAAGCGTCGCCTTTTGGCGAGGTACGGAAGAAGGAGCATGGATGAATCACAGCTCAAACACTTAACTGTGATCTCCGTCGGGCGATCTCTTCTCTTACGATACTTGACTGCACAAGACTTTGAGCAAAACCTTGGCTTATAATCAGAATTCCATTTCCGTCCTCTATATGGTTGGCCACATTCTTCGCATACGGCAGATACTGGGGGGAAAAGCCTGTCCCTATTTCTCAGACGATAGCGCTGATCGCGTTCTCGCTTGGTACTCTTCCTTACTTGTAGCGTGATCTGCTGGCTCATTCAGGCTCAACCTCGTAGCCAGTAGTAACCCAAAAACGTCCGGCCTCAATATTGTCAAGACACCCCTGAAGCACGGCTTGCCACGTATCAAGTAAGCCGTCGTTATGTCGTAGGTACGTGAATACTCGATAGACAGCCGGGGTTTTACCATCCTTCTCCTTCGTTTTATCAAATACGCTCAACCATTTCTTCATAATGGGAGGCCGTTCAATAGACTGGCTCAACCCTGCACCTCCTTGATCAATCCAAGTACAGTCTTGAGGGTATCAGAGTCAGCTACCGTGATATTGATGTTCACCGTAATCGGGGGCTTCTTTGATCCACTTCCAAACCCGGAGCCTCCCTTCTTCTTGTTATTGTGCTCATGTGGTACGCGCTTCCCTTCCTTCATCTCGCTTACGTCCCACTTCCCGCCCGAATCCTTGGTCAGCCTTACCATCGGCTTAGGCTCATCACAGTACTTGCAGGGCTGCTCGAACTCGCTCATCCCCTAGTCTCTCCTTGCAGCAATAATCTGATTCGCCACGATTACCAGACTATCTATCTGTAACTGTATCCGCCGCCTGAACGTATTGATCTCATACATCAAGTCAGCCTTGATCCTCTCCTTCTCTTTCTCCACCAGTGCCTTCTTCCTAGAGTCCCAGCTCCGCTTCTTACTCTTCTTCATAGATCTCATTCCTTCCTCTCCTTGAGATTGCGCTTTAGTATGCGCTTCTCGAACAAGACCTCCATCACAAAGTTCCCTATAGTTCGGCCATCAGCTTTGGCCAAAGCCTCAAGTTGGTTGTAGTACTCTTCCTTGATTGGGATGGTCTTCCAGCCTTTATACGGCAACGTTGAGCAGACTACAGAAACCTACAGTATATTAGGTTATCGCAGGCTAAGTCTCTCTTTGGAGATGTATAGATTGCAACTTGGCCAGTAGCGGAACCACGTCTGGCTGACAGGATCGGTGAATCCCTGCCTGTCGTCCGCCGGCCAGTCTTGATGAACCTCCGAGAAGCCCTTTGCCCTGCATCTGCCCCCAGTTCTGGAATGCTGATCGGGATAATAATTGACGCAATTCCCACAGGTCTTACCAGTATCAGGCCACTTCAGTATCCCGCGAACGTAGAGATCGAGGAGAGCCATGTCATGGCGAGTATTGACGATGTGCTTGGCTGGCAGCTCTATCGTCCTGGCATGGATTCTGGGGTCTAGCCTCCCCAGTGGCTTCCTATCTGGCTGACTCGACATCCCTATCCCTCTTCTGGGCTTCCTCCTCTCTCGGCCCCGTTCTCTGCGCCTCGCTATCCTCCGGTATGCTCTTCTGCCCAAACGGCCCCGGTGATGATAGCTTGGCAATCTCATCGTATTCCGCGCCGTCTAAAGGCTTGAGTCCAGCCTCAGCTCTTCCCTCGTTAATCGTCATGAGAGGCACCCCGACCGCCTTTACGATCCTGTCCATCTTCCTGTTCCTGTCCTCCTCTAGGACTGGGGGCCAGATTATGATTATCTGTGGCGGATTGTCAGCCTTGTATTTATCGGGGAACTTTCTCCTGACCTCTGGATCGATGACCTGCTTCAAGAACTGCTCGCCCACGATCTCCTCTATCATCCGCTCTTCGGCAATAAAGCCCTGCATACTGACATCACTCGTAGCTCGTGCGCTGTCCGAGGGCATGTTCATCAAGACCGAAGGTATGCCTATAGTCTCGTAAATCTTCTCCCTCAGATAATCCGACCATGTCTTGAACGTAGCTGTAGTCTCACCTGTACCAGCTTTCATAATATCTACGCTCACGTCGCCTGGGACTATGGCATCCGTATTGGGCCCTCTTGCTGAGAACTTGGTTTGAAGATTTGAGAGCGCGGGCAGAGGATAGGGCTTGTCAGGCGTGCCCGCCTTGACGACCAGCATCGGCTTCGCATACTGATGCCAGTAAATCTTCATGTCCTCTTCGGCTTGAATTAGCAGGGAGATGTGTCTCTGGACAGGCATCAAAATACTGGTGCCATAAGCTGACTCGAAACTCCAGGACTTCGGGAGCCATTTGAGGAATACAATCTTGTCTGGGAAGATGGACTGGGGTATGGGCGTCAGGCCCCACTGCACAAAACCCAAAATATTATTGAACGCATCCCTGTTGATCCTCATCCATAGAGGATCCAATGGCTTGAGCTCAATCAGCTCCCCCTCACCATTCATCTGCTCTTCTCTTCCCTCTTCTACGCCGGGTTGATCCTGTCCCCTCTGCGCCAGCCAGCTATCGACTTTCTTCTGATCAGCTACCCAGGATTGCAGTTTCTCAGCATCCGCATCATCCAAATCTAGGTTCGACCACTGCTTTGTAACCTGCTCCCGCGCCGTAGTCTCTATGGGCGCCAGCTCGATCGCCTCATGCGCCTGTTTCTCCTCTGGCAGCACTCTTACCTTCTCGAAGTATGCCTGGCCATAGACGAGCATGTCCGTGACTGCCGATTGCAGGATATCCCTGATGTTGAGGTGATTCAGTAGCCTATTGACATAGACCTCGACCTCTTCGTCATTCTCGCAGACTACAGAGAAACCCCTTCCAACTGCCAGGATGACCTTGGTATCTACTCCCCTTCTGATCTCCGGCCTAGCTCGATACATCCACCTGTACTTGGGCATGTCATGACTTGGAGCGAGTCCCCATGTGAGATTGAACCAATCCGCATAAGGCGATTGAACGAGAAGATCGCCGGAGTAAGGTGGCTTCTGGCCTGATTTGTATCCTATGCCCCTATAGTACTCGGTAGTCTTGCGCCATTGAACCCATGAGCCCGGAGCGATCTTCCTTACCGTCTCGTTATCGAGAACTCGGGCTATCCAACGCGCGCGCCTGCTCATAGTACGCTATCATTCTCTGCGATTATGTTTCCGAACTGATCCTTCTTGTACTTCACATGGCCCATGAGATACATGAATCCCGGCACCTCGTCCTGATTGCGAGCAAGGTTTGGTTGGGGAAGCCCATAGGCTTGCTGAGGCTGGTCGAAAGTGATCAAGACCATCGGTTGAGCATCAGTAGGGCCTATACCACTGGTAGCGATCTCTTGAGTGGACATAAGGAATCAAGCTGATGCAGGTATGTAGCCGACGAAGGCTCTAACGGCATTCGTAGCCCCGCCGGAGATGACGATAGCAAGTCCTGAATTGACCCCAATTAGTCCATACTCTACCCTGATCGGCTTCGCTTGCCCCCCAACTCCATCCATTCCGGAGCTAAAGATGGGATTGAGCATACTGATCAGCCTAGCCCCCGAGCCTTCAAGCCAGAGGCCTGAGGTTGCGGTTCCGCTTTGTGTATCAAGGATGCTGACACTAACTCCAGAAGCCGTACCATTATGCTCCCAGGTGATAAATCGAAGAGAGGTGCCTCTACCACCGCTGATGTTCCAGACGCCCGGCCCCGAAGTATAGAAGTAATTGACTTCACCCTCGCTCCTGATGAAATCGGACATCAACTAGACTTGCGAAAAACTAAATAAGAGGACTATATGAGAAAGCGGTACGGGGATGATGGTAGGGCCTGGTGCATCGAGCCCATCTGACCCAAATTTAAGTTGTGAAGAGGATATCTGGAGCCTGCCTCTCCTCCAATCCTGTCTGCACCCAAGACTTGTCCTCCACAAACAAAACATCCTTATCGCCACGGGCAAACTCGATATCCTTCACGGAGAGTGCCAGAGCAGTGAAGAGGTCGTCATGGGCGCCCGTCTTGAATATCTCAATCTCGGGGCTGGTAGAATCTTCCCTTATCACCTTGGCCTGCAACTGCTTCATCTCCGTAATCAGCTCCGAGAGCGTCCTGTTATAGACCTCATCTCCCTTTCTGGTAGCCAGCTTCAGTCTTCCATAGGAGTGCATGACCTTGACCTTACCAACAAGCTCCCTCTTGCTCCTGTTGGTGAAAATGAATGGATCGACCCTTATGTCTGGCAGAGCCTCCTGAATCATTTGTGATGGGGCACTCCCAGGGCCTGTTGCATCCACACTAAAGTGGTAGATCGTGCCCTTCTCCTTTATGCTCTTCACAAGATCAGCAACGGTTTGCGTCAATAGAGGCCAAGGAGTGCCGAGAGGATATTTGACAAGTAGGCGCACAATTGCAGACTTTGGTAACTCTTCGGTGAGTGCTATCGCTGAGTGATCCACTTTTTGACCAATATCAACACCGATCGAGAAGAATCGCTCGGGCTTACTCAAATCAACTCAACATCGCCGGAGAGAACCTTGTTAATATTCGTCATCTCCTCAGTAAAGACATCTTCATTGTCATCCAAACTCGCTCTGAGAGCACTCTCCGAGAAGAGAGACGTAAGGTCTTCGAGGAATTGGCATTCGTATTCCTGTTTGACGTAGACATCTCCATAAACTAGCCTCTTCTCATCGATGCTCTCTTTGCTTATCCTCGGGCACATACTCCAAGGAACCTCGAATCTCTGGTATCTAGCGCTCTTCCATTCATGGTGGAAGAAACCGCCGCTGCCTTTGGGAGTCGATCCTAGCACCAATCTGCCCTTTCCCACTTCAAGCATCGGCTCCAAGCTGGCAAAGACTTCATCATCGAGATAGGCTGCCTCATCCACTATAACCAGAGTAGGCGCCGAATAACCTCTTACCTTCTCATTGCCTGGTAGAGATATGATCCTGCTGCCGTGGGCAAACTCCATAGATGTCTTGTTGTCTGTGATCAGGTCGATGTCGATCTTGCCCTTGTGTCTCTGCTGTAGATAGCCCTCGTAGGCTTTGTGGATCTGTCTCGCTTTCCTGATGTCTTCATCGCTCTGCCTCTGCTGGGCAACTATCAAGACTAGAGCATCCCTATTGGTGACGGCAGTGTGGTACGCTTCCAAGGCGAAGAGGCTAGACTTGCCGCTCTGCCTGGAGGCGTTGACAATCCTGAATCTCTCGGTGCTCCTCAGATAGTTGAGTTGCCACGGATCAAGAAGTGACCAGCCCCACGCCTGCGAAGCTGTTATGGCTGCAAATAGGATGGGGTCTTGGAGTCTGACCGCCTCCTTCTGGATGGGCGTTAAAGCTACTCTAGGCATTCCATCGCTTCTGTTTGGGGATTGCCGTGGTTATATCTTGTGAGGCTTTGCCCTGCTGGTACGCCTGCCTTATCGCATTCTGCAACTCCTCAGTCCACTTGACCAAGTGCCCTTCAAGCTTGGCGAGATTTCCTATGTTGGGCTTCTCCCCCTCTTCCTCCAGTGCTATCAGCTGCTCCAGCTTGGCAATGTGCTTGTTCGTGAACTTGATTAGCTTGATCGGGTCGTCTATGAGTTCGGGTTCTACCAATCCTAGTTGCTCCTGCAAATATGGTTGAAGAAATCCTCACCTTTCAGAAAGACTGTCTTACAATACGTACATATCCACACATCCTTCCCATCCCTTGTCTTGGGCAGAATCCCATCACGTACTGTATACAGACCCATCTTACGATCTCGACCCATCCCTAACTCTCATAATTTGATCCCAAGTCGCTTATTTTTCACTATCATCGGTTCGCCAATAGTACAATACTTTCCAATGCGTCTTCGGTCTTTCGTAAAGATCAGCATGCCATGAGTTTCACATTTAGCCTTATAGGCTTCCCCTTTCACCTTGACAATCTTGCATAATTCATCTGCACGCAATCTTGCTCTTTGTTTTTTTAATGATTCCCCGCGTCTATCGACAGAGCTACCATCTTGATCCATCTTTCACTCTCTCCATCATCTTGGCATAGGCCATGCTCCTCTCCTTCCTAGAGAAGCGCTTGACTGACTCCCTGCAATCTTCGGACTTGATCTCGGAGACTTTGGCTATGGCCTTGCCCACCTCCTCCATCGTATTGCAGAGAAACCCATTCTTACCATCCTGAATGATGTCATCCGGCCCCCATGAATGCACTGCAATTACAGGAGTCCCGCAAGCTAGCGCCTCGACTAGGCTCAAACCAAAGACTTCCTCATAACCCATGTCCTTGAAAGCCAATAAGCACTTGGCATTCTTGAGGAGATCTATTCGCTGGGCATCGGTCACCAAGCCGTGATACTGAACGTAGGCGCTCTGGGCGCACCTCTGTTTCATCCACTGCACATACATCTGATCGCTTACCAATTGAGAATCGTCTCCGGCAACGTCTGCCTTGATCTTGCTCTGATCTGCAAGCGTGAGAAAGTGATGGATTCCCTTCTGGGGCATTATCCTGTTCAGGCTCAAGATCCTCTCTCCCTTCTCCTTCTGGAAGGGCATCTCTTCGATATTGACGGGATTCCAGAGAACCCGGCAGGGAATGTGCAAATCTCTTGAGATGAATCGCGCATGGCCCCGAGATACCCCTGTGAAGAGCGGATAGGATTGCGGAGGCTTGGAATTGTAGGATTTGATGCTATGGCATGTCCCTATTATCGCCTCCTTCTTGCCTAGGTAACTCCACTTGGCCCAGCTCGCATCGCCCACGACATCGAACTCCGGTAGCATATCCTTGTACATGTTGAAGGCCTCCTCCTCATGCGCCCTCCAACCATTCCAAACCTTGTCAGCCTTGCCGTATGCTTTCTGCTCATCCGGCGAGAGCATGTTCCACGGCTTCACTGTCTCTATCACCTTCGCGCCTGTTGAGCTACTCCCCTTGGCCCCTATGAGAGTCACATCGTGACCCAGCTCGGAAAGCCCGATGCTGTAGTCCCACCATACCCTCTCTAGGCCGCCGTAATTGTCCGGAGGAGTCTTGAGAGCTGTCGAGCTGATGAGAAGGATCTTCATAGGGTAATCTCACCCTTCTCTAAATCGATTGTATTCTTTGGTACAGGCATACCCAATCCTTCTGGAATCGAACAGCTATGGGTAGTTCCATTAGGATTTGTGGTGTATAATACGCCATCATTAGTCATACCTAGGCAAATCAAGACAAGTTCTCCTGTGCAGTTACTACAGACTATCTTCATGGTGGTACCTCCATACAAAATATGCCGAATCTCCAACTGTAGGGTCGTCTCGTCTTTACCAATCGAATGCTTGCCAATCTACTCAACAATTTCAAGTCTATCTCCGCTAAACCAAGTTTACGATCAAGTCCAAGTGCAAGGAACGATCTCCTTACTATGATCATGAGCCAATAGCGACCATAGCGGACTTTCATGCTTTCACCGCATCCGCTGTCAGGAATGACCATCCATCATAGTCCAGAACATTCACGACATACTTGAGTCCCGCATTCTCAAGATCGTTGCAGAGCATCTCGGCATCGTAGAATCTCTTGTGCTCCTTGTTTGAGAGTGGCTGATATTCGGGTAGCCAGCTATGCTCATTGGGCACAATGACGACTATCCTCTCCGCTATGGCCATGGCATGCTCTAGCACGGGCTTTGCATCCTCGACCCTCTGGAGAACCTCTCCCAGCATCACAACTCGAAACTTTACATCGATAGCCATGAAATCTTTCAAATCCTCCATGAATGTCACTCCTACAGGATTAGCTCTCCAGAATTGCGATTCCTCCCGTCCTACTGCCAGCGTGCTTCCAGCTATCACCCTCTCCATGAGGTATGAGAGCTTGGGGGACTTCATATTGCCTGCACCACTATCTTGCCATTCTCATAATAGACGAGCTCTGGAGATGGTAGCGCGAATATCATCTTCCCACCAGCCTTGAGATAGGCCATCTCCCTCTGTATGACGGCATCACGGAACTGCCAGATCAGGACTAGAAGATAATCAGGTTTCTCAGCTCTCATCTCTGCCTCAGAGATGATTGGAATATTCGTAGCCACAGTCTTCAGACCCCACTTTGCAGAGCTTCTATCTGCTATCTTTTGGATGATCGTATTAGACAAGTCACTGTATTGAAGAAAGGTGTTCCCTTTCGTGCTAGCTCCATAACCAAAGATGCGCTTTCCCTTCGCAGTCTCTTCTATTAGGAAGTTCATGACACGGCGGCGAAGCCCCTTGATTCGATCAGCAAACCTAAAGAGCGCCTCTCCCATTTCAATGTCAGTCTTCTCAATGTTGTGGAGATTGTTGGAAATATCGCCGTGTCGCACGTACACCCTGAAGCTTCCTCCATTGATCGGATTGAAGTCATAGGTCTCGATTTCCATCTGATTGCGATGGAGAAGATGCTCCAATGATGTGAGAGAGTAATAGGTGAGGTGTTCGTGGCAGATGGTATCAAAGGCATTGTTCTTTATCATGTGCGGCAGATAGAGCATCTCGATAACCCAGATCCCATCATCGGCTAGGCATTCCCTGATATCCTGAACGAATCTGTTTGGATCATCGAGATCGTAGAACATGGCTATGCTCGTGATTATCTTGGCCTTCTTCTGGGACGCCATCCTGAAGGAATTGAGATTGAAGAAGTCGGGTATCAGGATATTCGCATAGACGCTTGCGCCGCTCAGCAGGTTGCCCGCCGGTTCAAAGCCTACCCTGTAGAGCCAGTCTGGATAGAAGCTCAGAAGAGTGCCATCATTTGCCCCTATATCAACGATAACATCGCCGGCATCCAATTCCACCTTTCCCATCGCCTCATAGACTATCTCTTGTAGATGTCGCCTCATGACGGGATTGAGGAAGCTTCGGAACCAGTAATTCCTGTAAAGCCGATTCTGCTCGACGGTATGCTTGAGTTGAACAAGCTGACAGTTGGAACAGAGTACTAGCTTAAGGGGGGCCATCTCTGCGACATTTTCAGTACCGAACGCACTGACCGCCATCTCTCCCAAGTCCAAGACTTGCTTCAAATCTTCTGATTGGCAGCTTCGACACGCTTTGATCTCCTTGTATTCAATCAAATGATGGGAGACCTCCACTAACGAATTCTAGCCTCTCGGCCTTACATTGTCTGCAAAAGAGACAGCGAGCGATTTCTACGGCGTGACTACCCCGTACAACGACACCTGTTGATTGCCATCCATGTACATTCCTCTCTCCACGAGGGCAATAGTCTAGCGTTGCTAGGTATTCTTTCTCTACCATCGTTCTCCATCCCTCACCCGTTCATAGAGCCTCATGTATCTGGGAAGGACGTTCTCAATGGAATAATTGCGGACAGCATACTCCCGAGTTGCATCTCTATCCCAAGCACCCCAATTATAGCTCATCAAGCTCTTCATGATGCCATCATCATCGGCAACCCATCCTACCCTTGGATTCATGATTTCAGCCATCGCCCCTATATTGAGTGCAATTGTGGGCGTACCGCAAGCCCAAGCCTCTACGCCTACCAGCCAATGTGCCTCTTCTTGATCAACTGGATAAATCACGGCCTTGGCATTCTGAAGGAACTGGATTTTCTCCTCCTCTGTGACATTAAAATGGAACTTGATAGTCGGGCTCGCCTCGACAAGTTTGCGGATGGTCTCCAGATAGCCACTCTTCTGCTCCGATGGGATCAATCCACCTACCACATCCAACCCCACTCCAAGATCACGTGCAAGGTTAATCGCCCAATGCACGCCCTTCTCCTTGCTGATCTTCCCCAAGAAGAGGAAGCGCTCCCTAGCCCCATCCCCGGGCTTGTAGACCAGAGTATCAACCATGAGTCCGCCGTATCTGCACTCCTGATTGTAGAGTTGACGGAAGCGATTTGCCTGCCACTCCGAGAGGGTGACGATATTCCGATCTGCCTTCGCATACTTCATGACTATGGGATCCCAGATCATGCTCAACGTCTTCAGATTGGGATACCGCTTGGAGACTTGATGTCCGTGAGAAAAGTCATGGATCACATCAAAGGCTTCGAGTCTATCCTGAAGCTGATTAGCGATTTGATCGAGCGCCAGATCGTCTCTATCTTGCTCTTGGGGCAAGACGACCGTAGGAATCAGCTTGGCGCCATCTGGCACTACAGAGCCTTTGGGTGCAGCAACGGAGATGTCATGAGCACGAGAGACTAGAGCGTTCACGAAATCACTGCAAAGTTTCTCGATCCCTCCATAACCCTTCCCTCCAACTGGGACTACACTAGTACTCACGATCAGGATTTTCATTTCTTCTCAAAAAAATAAGTCTGTTCGTCCGGAAAGTGTAGTACCTCTTTGTATCCCCAGGATTCTAGGATGCCTTTGGGTGGACTTTCAACCATTAGTTTAGCATGCCCCTGTGTAAGTATCTCCATCGCTCCAATAATCACGTTTCTATCACTACCCTCGCAGTCAATCTTGATAAAATCAATCTGATTGGGTTGGAACATACTATCGAGCGTTGTAGCTGGAATCATAAGATAGGAAGCCTTCGACAAAGAGTCTGAATATCTGTAGCCAACATGGCTTCCACCCGTAGTATGGCGATCATCCTCTGGGACAAATGGAACTATAGTATGAGAATCCCAAAGAGCCATTGATAACGCTCGTACATTGCTAATGTTGTTTATTGCGATATTCATAGACAAGAGGTTAAAGTTAGATGGTGATGCTTCAAAAGCATAGACCAATCCTTGGGAACCAACTATATTCGACGCTAGTAGTGTGTAATAACCCCAGTGTGCTCCACAATCAACTACAATATCATTCTTCTTTAACATGTTTCTTATCGCTTCTGTAGATTGCTTCTCCCAGACATGGTTGTCCCTTAAGGGAGGTGTTATATTCGTATCAGAGGGATCGATGATCATCACATGCTCTCCAATATCTACGTAAGTATTGGTAGGAAAATACTTGCGAGCCCAACCCCTTAAGTTGCTGGAAAGATCTGTCACATCACTTCCCTCTCTCCATCGCCGAGGGTGACGACCGAGGTAGAGATTAGAAGGATCTTCATGGTTTCAGATCACTGCTTTCGCCTATGACTATCGGATAAGGTGATGGTATCTCGGAACCTTCAGGAATGCTACAGATATGTATACTTCCGTCTGCGTTCTCTGGGACAATCCCGTAGTCGAAGATGGTGAAATAGATCCGCTGCCTACAATTGCTACAGAAGAGCTTCATACTTTCCTCACGATATAGTGCTGACTATCACCGGCTAGATACTCGGCTTCGCATAGGCCGAGATCTTGGTACAAGGCTCCATAATCGAATCCACCCTCTTGTTCGACCAAGAGTTTGATGTTTGGAGAGCGGCCTATTAGATTGAGAGCACCCTTTAAGACGAAATGATCAGTGCCCTGGCAGTCGATCTTAATCCAATCTGCCTGAAAGGGCGGTGGAAAGAGATCATCCAAGGCAAGAGCCAGCACCATTGGCGATAGCTTATCTTCCTCTCTCGCTAAGCCGACTCTAGAGTCGGCCGTATTACCAATGAGAATCTCGCCCAAGACTAGCAGTGTATTCTTCTCCCATAGCGCAGACCGGAAGGGGTAAATCTGCTTGAATCCATTTAAGATGATATTCTTCATGAGGTACTGGAAGTTATTGCCAGATGGCTCAAAAGCATAGACCGTGGCACCTAAAGAGGCTGCAAGAAGGCTGTAGTAACCTATGTGCGCACCAGCATCGATGAAGATGTCACCCACTTTCAGACTCTCTCTGAGAATTGCTGTAGCTCTCGGTTCCCACATCTTAGATATTTCGATATGTCGAGAGACAGTATTATCATCAGGATTGGTATAGATTTGGAAGCCCAGACACTGGATTGGCTCTTCAGTCATAGCTTTCTCCAGACTGCTACATGATGCCCATGCGGGCCTAGCTTCGGCCCCTCATCGACCTTGTAATCCACTCTCTCCAGACCTACATCGACAAGCTCAGGGATCGTCTCCCAACCATCAACATCATCAACAATGAGAATGCCATTCTTGGCGATATTCTTGACCAAGAGTTTCATGTCCCTCACAACGCTCTCGTACCTGTGATCGGCATCCAAGTAGACAAGAGACCAACGAAGAAACCTAACGTAGGTTGCCTCATCTTTCACGAATTCCTCTTGGGAGCAGGTGAAATGCTGATAGAAAATTCCAAGTTTATCTGCCCAGATTCCAATGATGGAAGGTGCAGGGTTGGTATCGACAGTATAGAGCTCCAGAAGTCGGTCGTTTAGCTTTAATTTCGAAAGTTTGTCTAGAATTAATAGAGCAGAGCCTCCCTCACCATTTCCTATCTGCAAAATGGGCCCTGCAAGATTGTTATTCAATGCCATATCGATAGCAGGCTCAAGCTCGAAGACTCTCTGGCCATGATCAGAGCGAGTAACTGCCAGAGCTAGGATCTCTTCTTGAGACATGGTACTATCCCATGAACTCTATCTGGAGACTATTGTTGCCGCTTGGTAAGAGCTTGAGCGCGCCGATATGGCGACACCTTAAACTCGTGTCGCAATAGACGGGGATGCCCTGCTGTTTTGCACGGGTAAAGAAGCTAAAATCCTCTGACGCTCCAACAGGCAGTCGCCACTCCGTCCAGAGGAACCATGCGGGCCTGCCTGGCTTTCCATCAATCGTAATCTCGAAAGGCTTCATCCTCTCGAATACTTCCGTTTTGATGAGCACGCAACCTGTAGCTACCGCGTCGCATTCCACGAGCGAACCCGGCACATACTCTCCATCCATGATAGGCCTCAATCCGGGCATACCATCGGTTCTGAATCTCAGCATCTCGTTGAATGGAGGGTTCCATCTCCTAACATAGAGGCCCGCAACTATGGGCTTGTCATGCGCCATGAGGCGAGGGATCACGTCAGGAGGGGGGATTACGTCAGAATTGTGGAGTAGGATAGGCCCGACTCCACCAGCAAAGACATGGGATTCCGTCTCGATATCGTATAGATAACCTATGTAGGGTATGAGTTTGATCTTCTTGACTTCTCTATAATCACGATACTGATCATGTTGACGAAGAGATTCACTATCCAACTGATTGAGAAAGAGCTGGACTATTGTTGGTTTGTCATCCCGTATCTGGACTGAGAAGCGCTGTCCGGTGGTATTCTGGATGAGATACAATAGACCCATAGCGAGAGTCTGTGAGTTTGTAGTAAAGGCATTGAATAGTGGCGCATTGGCCCAACTACTATCCCGACTACCATCGCCATCATTGTAACCTTGTAAGAATGCCATTCTGATGAATTCTGGAGCATTCAATATCTCATCCGGAACTCGTTTGAGCCTATCTTCAGTGTAAAACTTCGATGCAAAGAATTGCGCAAGCTTTGGGCCACTGGTGGCTACTTTGTACAAAGCCAACTGCTGACCCGGCTTTCTGTGTTTATCTTCGTATATCGCCAAATCCCTATTGAAATAGCGATTGAAAGTTTTCGCATATCGCTCTAGGTGGCGAGTATTCGTATTGGAAAGAGAGACTGTTGCGCCCTCTTTAGATACTGAACCTTCTGCTGCAAAGAAGCCATAGAGCCATGCAAGCTCCTGATCTCCGAAGAAGAATCGTTTCTCTCGGCCCCACCGACCACTATGGTAGAACCGAGGTGATACGAGCTTCATGCCCTCTTTGATGTCTTGACCCATGATAGGGCGACTTGTACCCGCAAATCCACCTTGTGATAGAATAATTGAATGATTGGCTGAAACATCAACCAAGCCTGAGTGCGTGTTTATCCTATGAAGGAAGCCAGAGAATGGGTGACGGAGGACATGGTGTATCTTAGACCACCCACCAAGCATCTCACCAACGAATACCTCATATGTCTCACAAGTCGCATATTCCTTATCGACCCCTTGGAACTGAACTATCTCTGATACCGGTTTAATTGAGATATCACCTGTGAGTAGGCTCCTAACAATTATCGGTGTATAGCTAGGCACAGAATCTAAAAAGAATAACCACTTGGCACCACTCTGAATCGCATACTGCACGGCCTTGTCCCTAGTTATATCGATGACGGGCTCGGGGAACTTCATGTGAACGAACTTCATTCCCGGAGGTATCTGCAAGTTTCTTATGTTAGCCTGCCATTCCCAGTGCACTTGATCGCTACCAGAGATCGGGGTTGCGATGAGAAGATCTAGAGGGAGTCTTTCCCAAAATCCTGAGATTAGAGGTTCACCTCAGACATGCGCTTGAGCTGGCTAAGATGTGGTATTTATATTTGCGAAGCTCAGGGTATGAGGATAGTACTGTCTACATAGCAGGCATCGACTGTAATTGACCCATTCACCCCATTATAGAGTGATGTCACAAGACACCTTCCTCCAGACAGAGATCCTCTGTACCATGTCGCCGGGTTCGGTACTGGAGAGATTGGATACACCTGAGTCTGCTCGATGTAGCACGCACTGACTATCCTGAAGGCTCCATCCCATCTTGAGGCTCTACATCTCCCGTCACCACTATCGGTGAATCTATACCAAGTCACTGGAGAGGGTGGAGGTTGTGCAGTTACGACTATTGGCCCAACCTGAACATTGGACATACTGCCTACCGAATCTGTGACTCTCAACTTGGCGGTGTAATTGCCAATACCGTAGATATGGCTAGGATTCTGGAGATCGCTTATTCCTCCATCAGAGAAGTTCCAGAAGAAGGTGTATGGCTGAACTCCTCCAGTTATAGTTGATGAGAATTGCACAGTAAGGGGAGTCACACCAGTTAGAGAATTTGCTGAGGCTTGAACTGAGAGCTGTTGTGGAAGACCTGCATCTAGAGCTGTATAGTAGTTTCCGAACCATTGACCGAAATATGGTCTTGCTTGAGTAGCTAGATGCCCAGTAGAGTCAGCATAATCGGCGCAGTCCCTAACCTCCGTGACAGCCCCGACAATAACATCATCTATCGAACTCTCTCCAGCTACGATATTAATAGCTTGTAGGATGAATGGATACTGGCGTGACGCTCTAACACCATTTGTGTAATCGTTTGGAGGGTTAGGGCAGGCTTGAACTCCCCAAGCGTGGAGAAATGTATTCGTGTCAGAACCAACACCGCCTACTACTGGTTGCAAGAGTATCAGGCGAACAGATGGTAGATCTGCGTGAATGTTAGCAGTGACATTCTTGATTCCTTCTACCCATTCTGAGACATTGTTACCCTGTCCACCACTAACACTATACACGACCCTATCGGGTGTAGTCGAGTTGTTAGTACATGGAGAGCTAGTAGTGACAGAATTTATGTTGAGACTCGCTCTACCCCATACCTCTACGCCAGCACCATTCATCCACTTGAGTTGCCAAGTTGCATTGTTGACATAGGATTCGAATGAACCAGATATGTACCAGTTAGCCACTTGAGAATAACCAAGTACGAGAGTGCAGTTGTAGCCTACCTGCTGAGCATCAGATAGAGGAAACGGTGGTGCGAGTGAAATTAGGAGTATTGCAAGCAGAAATGTCGTTGTTGGTCTCATTTGTGCCGATTCTTCTAAGTGGGTATTAGCGAACATATAATAAGATTATCCTCAGCCTTGGCTAACCTCAGGCCTCAAACCTCAACCTGAATCCTTCCTGTTCCAATCTAGTTATCAATGCGTTCCTTTGAGCAGCATTAAGGTCTTGACTTGTTCTTATGATTAGGACTTCGTCATTGCCTTCTGTGATTACTGTAATGCCGCCTATCGTGAAGGTTGCCGTAAGCTCTTGTGGAGTTTTGCGTGTAGCTTTGAAGAGACGAGACAATTAGCTTAACCTCAATATTTGAATGAATGAACCTTGTTCCACTATAGTATCTTCAACGGCAGCTGTATTTTGTGCCCATTGTAATTGACAGTTGCCTGCTGTACTTGCGGTAATCAATCGTCCATATGTCAATATAAGTAATGTTTTATTTCCTGCCACTAAAAAAACCGTTGCAGCAGTCAAATCACTAGATGCATCACTAGATGCATCGGGAGACATTTGACCTACAAGTGTTGTTGATGCTGGTACAGTAAACTGATATTTGAAATCTGATGCAGCTTTAATTTGAATAGAGAGCATTAATAGGAATGAGTAGCGAGCGTTAGCTTCTACTGCTATGACTAGCGCGTCGTCATCTTGCATAACTGTGCTGTTATTGACCGTCTCGTTAGCAGTCTTGATTATTCCTCTTATTCCTGAGATTCCTGAGGTATTCTCCATGTTTGAGTACGCAATAGGAGCTCCAAGGCCACCGCCAGCCGAAGTGCCTATGATTTTGGGCATTCAGATCACTATGACCGCAGGCCGAAGTAGCCGAGTTTCTGTCCCGAAGTTATTGCAACTGCGTATATCTTGAAGAGGTTGTCGAAATCGAAGCTCATGGATGCACCGGCCGCTAAGGGATAACCAAAGCCAGAAAAGGGTTTGCTCCCAGATGTACCAATATAGATATCAGCATTGCCACTGGCATTTGTCAATAAAAGGCTTATGATAACACCCGAGCCGATGGTAGCTCCGCCAGATGCAGCCGTGACTAGTACTGGACTACTTGTGAATATCGCGTCAGTAGCAGGCCAAGCCCCGACAACATTGCCTGAAACATTGGCTGAAATCGTGCCTCCTGAGATGTTAACGTTAAGAGCTCCAGAGAAATGAGATATACCAACTCCCGAGGCAGCGAGATTCACATATTCGCCTGATGTCCTCACGATAACTCCAGAGATCGCTAATTGGCCACCGCTGATCAGGACGAAGGTTCCTGACTGTAGCCCCGGTGGCGTTGTCGTGATAGTGCCCCCGGATATGTTCACATTCAGCGCGCCAGAAAAGTGGCTTATCCCAACTCCCGAAGCCGCTAGGTTGAGGTATTGGCCGCTGATCTGGATTGCATCTCCAGAGACTAATGCTCTGATAGTTCCGGATACTTGGAGAGTACCTCCAGAAGTGACAGCTAGTACTCCACCGGATATATTGACATTAAGAGCACCTGAAAAATGGGTAATAGATACTCCACTCGAAGCCACGTTGACGTAGTTCCCAGAGCTCCCACCTGCTGCGGCGCCACCGGACTGACCTATGACGAAGACGGCAATTCCAAATCTGCCATCATACCCGCTGTAGGCTGCAATCCTGTTACCAGACTCTCCCCCAAAGACACCAACTGGGAGTGGTTGAACCGTGACTAGGCCACTGACAGTTACCGTGCCGCCACTGATTGATTCCGAGGCAGCCATCAGTCAAAAGTTGTC
>ERZ1292642.111-Hain-H14-01um-R1-111-length-48289-cov-9_pt1 | contig 48289 bp, 61 predicted proteins | sample MGYA00564403_ERZ1292642 | MGnify/ENA primary metagenome ERZ1292642 (study PRJEB36523, sample SAMEA6512643) | groundwater metagenome | collected 2019-01-09 | study: AquaDiva: Metagenomics assemblies of 32 groundwater samples
GCAGGAAGTAGATAAGAAACCTTCGCGGGCCTATCTGGAGATGATGCGGAGGGCCATTCGCGCAGTAGAGAAAAAGATACTAGCAGGGTGAGAATGGAGAATGGACAAGTGAGAATGTACTACCCAGAGACTGAGGTGTTAGTGGTATTGGCGCTCTTGGTGTTTGCGTCTGTGATAGCGGGAGTACTGCTGTGGTGGTGATCGGGCAAAAGAAGGGCCAGCAATCCTCTGGGGAAGGAGGGAAACCAGAAGACAGCTGGCCCACATGCGACCCAAAGGGGATAGTAGTCAAGGAAAAGGAAGGAGTCAAGAGTAGGATGAGACCTTTTTTTGTGGTGATGGCAATGATGATACTGGCGAGCCTGGTCGCGATAGGGTTTGTGGCATGGGCGCCATAAAGGGCAAAGATCCAAACCGAGTACCGGTGAAGAAGCCCAACTCAGGGCGTCGAGGTGCGCCGCGGAACGCAGACGGGTCGTTCAAGGCGAAGGCGGAGGACGTGGATAAGAAGAATACAACGGGCTCGAAGCCTGGGGTAGGGCATCGGCCCTCAGACAAGACGATCGCGAGCAAGCCATTTCTGCCCGCGGCGTTATTCAACACGGCTGGGATCGACTTGAATCATCCGATCGAGGGTCAGAAGGGGAAAGCGGTGGAGACGTATGGGGACGTGATCATGCGGGCGGCGAACAAGGGGAGGACGTATGACTTGGACCCGATGTTTGACGTATTGACGAACGAGGCGAAGTTCCTGCGCACGCTGGTCGAGTCGATGATGGGGGACGACTTGAGCGAGATGAACACGCTGAGCAAAGCCAAGGTGGCGGCCCAGATATCGACGAGTTTCGACACGATCATGCGGGGCATTGAGTTTGCGCAGGGGCGGGCAGATAGCAGGCCTGGGCTCTTGTTGCAACAGGCCACCATGGAAATGCTCAATGATCAGGAGCTGGCGCAAATGGAAGCGATGTACGTGAAAGCGCATAGAAGAATTGAAAATGGAGAATTGAGAGATGATAGTGAACAAAAACCGACTCATACACCTCCTGTTCTGGCTATTGAGGCCGAGTTGGAGGACGACGATGATTTTCCTCGTGGGGCTGACTTTGATGAGCCTCGGGAGAGTGCCGGAGGTGAGCGCTCAGACAGTCGTTGACTTAAACAAGGCGCGGATGACGTGGACGTGGACGCAAGGGACAGGGGGGCCAGTGACGGCGTTTCGCGTCAAATGCGGGGCGACGAGTGGGAGTGAAGCGATCCTGGTCAGCATACCGGATCCGCTCGCGCGCTCCGTGGCGGTGAACACGGTGGTGGGGACTGGCAAGTCATACTGTCGGGTACACGCCGCCAACGCCTACGGCGAAAGTGGGGCCTCTAATGAAATTTTTTTAGATGCCGGGCTCGTTCCCGCTGTACCTGGGAGTCTGTTGGTGCAGCCGTAGCTGTCGCTCCGCTTCGGTGCGAAGCGGAAGTGGGCAAGCGATGAAAGACGAGGGAACTGAGGCGAGTATTCGAGACATGCTTGACGCCTTGTTCCTTCGGCCGGAACAACGAGAAAGACACCTTGAAGAAACAAGCCCCCATAGACCTGCTGACGCTGGACGCGAAGTCTCCTTTGTGGAAAATCTATCAGGAGAAGTGTCGCCGGTCTGCCCATTTCTTCATCTTTGGGGGCGTTCTTCGGACGAAAGATGAACACGACTTGCAGCATCCCACAAAGACGCTGCCACAAGAGCCCTACTTGCGGGTGCTGCTTGATTTTCTCCTCGTCTCGGGCCGCATGCTGAACCCGAGAGACGCGCAGTGGGCGCTGGCAGCTGGCTACGAGAGGGAGTTTCTCGACCACCTGTTCACGACCTCGATTCTGTTCGTGGAGAAGTCACGCCAAGTGATGGCAACGTGGCTGGTGTGTTGCTACCTCCTCTGGCGCGCGCGGTCGTATCCCCACCAGTTGATCCTCGTACAAAGTAAACGAGAAGATGACGCGGCGAATCTGGTATTTACCAAAGAACCAACGATGGCGCGGATGAGCTTTATGGAGTCCACACTGCCGGAGCCATTACGGCTGATAGTGTGGCCCAAAGGGGGGAGCTATGCGCACCTGTATTTCCCGAACGGGTCACACGTCTGGGCGATTCCCGAGGGAGGCGGGATTGTGAGATCGAATACTCCCAGTGTGATCTTCAGCGACGAAGCCGCCTATCAACCTGAGTTTGGCGATGCGTTCACCGCAGCCTTACCTGCGATCATGGGCGGTGGGCAAGGTATATTTGTTTCATCGGCCAATCCCGGCGAGTATTGCGATCTTGTGGAAGGAGATATCTCATGATGATTGTCATGCCGAAACTGACGACAATGCCTCTGCTCGTTGCGGAGATTACCGTAGGGGTATTACTCTGTGGCCTCTTCCTCGTGTGGCTGTGGCACAAGGGGAAGATCGGGAATGCCCCATGATTCCGGGTCTTACCACCCGGATCACGTCGGCAGGTCAGGCCGTGGTGCGTCTGCACTATAGCGCCGACACAGGAAAGCGGCCCGGCTCTAAGGCCGGTGACGCCTGGCTTGCCGATTCGCTGCGGAGCTACCCGGGGGGATTCCAGAGCCCGCGCTGGGCGAAGGAAATGGAAATAGACTATGGGGCGTTGGGCGGTACAAAGTTGTTCCCGTCTTGGCCCCAGTGGTCGCAAAATGGCCGGATCGTGGTGCCATTCTTTATTCCGGAGGGATGGAAGCTGTACGGCAGCTATGACCACGGGTGGCGGAACCCCGCTGGGTATCTTGTACACGGAATCAACTATGACGGCGATATCGTCACGTTATGGGAGTTTTACGGGGCGAGCGTGCCAATCGGGGCCATTGCCGCGATCATAAAGGGGGCGACGACGACATTGACAGACGGCAGAGAGTTTGAGGGGAATCCCTTTGCGGGCAAGGAAATCTATCGAATTGCCGACCCTTCGATCTGGGCGGAAGGGCAACCGCAAAGCGATAACACCTACAAGTCTGTCTATGAAGCATTTCGTGATAACGGCGTGCTTTTCAATCGTGGTGAACGCGGTGGCGATTCTACCGTGGCGAGTTGGCTACTGGGCTGGTTCTGGCAGGACCTGGAACACCCTCGCTATCGGATCACGCAGGCGTGTCCTAAGCTGATCTGGGAGATAGGACAGCAACGGTACAAGGAGTTTAGCGCGCGGATCGCCATGAATCGGGACCAGCCGGAAGAACTAGTTGACAAGGACAATCATTTGTGGGATAGCTTGAAATATTTCCTCCGCCGCTTTCCTCCCACGCCACGGAAGGCGAAACCTCCTGCGCCTTCTGCTACGTTTGGGTGGTGGAAGAGGCAATCGCTCAATGACAGGCAAGAGCTCGAAGTAAGAAGCTTCCGCGTAAAGGCGTAGTATATGGAAATGGGAAAGACTGACGACACGGCAACGCGCGAAAAGGTGTACGATCGCTGGCTTCGGAGGGTAGAGCGCTCAAAAAAGGTCCGCAAGGAATGGGAAGTGCGTTTTCGGGTGGCGGACTGCGAGAAGTATCTACTCGGGGAACAATGGGGCATAGGCGAGCGTAAAGAGCTGATTTTTAACAACTTTCTGGCCACGGTGAAGACGATTCAGCCCTCTCTGTTCGTGGCGAACCCTAAGTTCCTGGTACGCCCTAAGCCTGGGCATAAGGCCGTGGCTACTGACCGCATGGCGGCGCAAGGAGAGGGCATATTGACGGCGATCGCGACTCAAGATCAGCATCTCGAGTCAGCCGCAAACCTGGCCATTCTCCAGTGCTTCAGCCGGGTGGCGTGCCTCAAATCGGTGTATGACCCCACGTTAGAGCGCAACCCGCAGGGAGGACAACCGATCTTTGAGACGAATGAAGCTGGCCATCCTCGGCTAGATCCGGCGACTTTTCAGCCGATTATCGATCCGATGACAGGGCAGCCAGCGATGAATCAAGAGACTGGTGAGCCGCTGATGGACTCCTCGCAGGCGCAACCGTTGCAAATGAAAGACGAGGAGACTGGCGAGCCGTTGTTTGAGCCTGACTTTGTGGTGACTGACGAGGTGTACCGCTGGGAATGGGTTGACGCGACCAAGCTGCTGTTGCCGGACGAAGGCCCGGACATGCAGAAATGGCCGTGGGTCGGCGAGGAGATAACGGTGCCATTATCCGAAGCGAAAGAAGATCCGCGCTTCCCGAAAGACCTGCGTATGCTCCTTAAGGCGAATCAGGGGAGCGAGGATGAACGCCGCGGGATGGACGCCGGTGAAGACGAAGACGAAGAAGACCAGGTAGTCAAATACTACGAGATTTACGACTTGAAGAAACAGAGGTGGCTGGTGATCGCACCCGACCAGACATTCAAGGAGGCGCTGATTGACGATAATTTACCTCCAGGTATTGAAGATCACCCCTACAGCATCCTGCCGGGCTGGATTCCGATCATAGGGCCTAAGCCCTGCCCTTGGCCGATGCCATACACGGCCTCTTGGCTCGATCCCCAGCGGGAATATAACATCCGCCGCCAACAGATGGTGCAAGGGGCGAAACGGAGCGCACGGAAGGTAATTTACGATGACGCGACCTTCGATGATCCCGATGAGGCGGTAAAGATGTTCAAATCACCTTACGACATGGAGGCGGTGAAGGTGCGGGACCTGTCGCGTCCGCCACAGGTGCTTGCGGAGCCTGACATTAACAACTCAATCTATCGGGACGTATCCGCGTTGCAAAACGACTGGATGATTATCACTGGCCAGCCTGGCGCGCGTCAGGGGTCACCGTCCGGCTCCACGGCGACGGAAGTGGGCTTTATGGAGCGGGCCGCGAATCTGCGTGATGCTGACCTGCAAACTGGGGTGAGGAAATGGTTGACGAATGCCGGGCTGAAAATGCTGAAATTGGTGCAAGCGACCATGACCCTCGATATGTGGGTGAGGATCAAAGGTTTCGATGACAACGAAATCAAGGAATATGCGCAGAACGTCTACGGCTTGACCCCGCAGACCTTGCGTTACTTCCCTGGCCTCCGTGACGCCATGGCTGAACGCCTAGGACAGCAGAAGTGGCAGACCGTTACTCGCGAACAAATTACTTTTGACGGGATTGTGGAAGTGGTTCCGGGTAGCTTCCGCCCACGTAATCTCGATGTCGAACGCGAGCAGTGGATGGGGTTCTTGCAGGTGATGGGGCAATTCCCGCAGCTTGCTATGTCCAGGGAATTACTCGCAGAAACAGCGGCAAAATTTGACTTTGTCTCGGAAAGAATGGTGGAGGAATTAGCGGCCTTAGCGCAGCAGATGATGAGCCAACAAAATGAAGTGGCGGGTCGTGAACAGGGCGGAACCAACGGCCAGGGATCGCAGCCCCCACCAGGTGGGCCGCCACCCGAGGGGCCACCGCCAGAAGGAGGAATGTAAAGTGAAGATACGAGGGAACCGAACCTATATTACCGTGGGCGTAATAGCCGCCGTCCAGATTGCGCGCGCGTTTGACTTGATAACGTCAGAAATGGCCGAGACCGCGACGAACCTGCTGCTTGGCGGCGGCCTTGCGTTCCTGCGCGCCGGCGTGAAAAACGTGATTTGGCTCCCACGCCCGATCCTTCGAGCGGGCGGGGAGCCAAGCTCTGCTTGGCTGGCTCGCTGACCAACGGAAAAGGAGATTCCTTGCTAAAGTTGCATGACTATCTCTGCCCGAACGGGCATGTGGCCGAACAGCTTATTGAGAGTACTCACGATGCGGTAGCGCAGTGTGAGACGTGTGGCGAGTGGGCGCGCAAACAAATCGGCGGCATTGGCCGTATGTTGTGGTACGAAGAGGGTCGGTCGCGCATGGACCATCACCTCGGCCATAAGCCGCTTGAAATCACCAGCGAGCGGCAACACCAGAAGCTGATGAAAGAAGCCGGCGTGACCTTAGCGGGTACGCGGCGAGGAATGCCCGGTCAATGGGTCTAATCGAGGAGGCGAACATGAGTATGGCTGGCTGGATTGATCTGAAATGCCACGGCTGCGGTGGCGACCTTTTCACGCAGGCAGTGAAGATGGTTTGGAAGCGTGGCTCAGGCGCAACGCCAAGCCCAGCCGGCATGAGGTGCATAAAATGCGGCCTTACTGTGGACGTGGGAAAGATGACTTCCAGGTTAGAACTGGATGAGGCGAAGCGCTTAGTCGCCTCGCTCGAAGAGGCAGGACATTGAAATGCTTAGACTTTTAGCATAGAAGAGGAAATATGACAAATTTTCGATACTGGGGGACACCGCTCGCGGACTTTGTGAAGCGGTTCGTCCAGGAAGAGAACGGCCAAGTAGGAGACGCGGGAATGGTCGGCGGCGGCGCGGACACGTCTGGGGATAGCCAAGAGGCATCGTTTGACGGGTTTAGTGCTGACGACGAAACAACCGGCATGACGATACGCGAAGACGCGGAACCTGCTCAGGCGCAACCGCCCGCGCAGGTGACAGAAGAGCCCTCCTTTATAGACGTGGCGAGTCTACCGCCTGAGCTGAAGCCCCACTGGCAGAGGATGCATAGGGCCTATACTCAGTCCCTGGAGAAATCGCGCGCCTATCAGGATAAGGCGGGAATCGTTGATCGTTTTCAGAACGATCCGCAGTTTGCCGCGCAGACCGTGGCTCAGTGGGCGCAACAAAACGGCGTCCAGTTTGCCCCCCGCGGTCAACAGCAAGCCCCACAACAACAGCAGCAGGGCGGCGGCGCTCCTGCCAATATCGTGGAGGCAATGCGGCAGCAGCTCAGAGCGACAACGCCAGAGCTGGAATGGATGGCTCCCTCACTGGCTCCGGCCATGTGGGCGGCTATTCAGCAGGCCGTAGCTCCCCTGGCTCAGGCGCAATTGCAAAGCCAGCAGGGGCAAGAACAAGCGCGCCAGCAACAAATGCAGGCCCATTACGGCCAGCAGTTGCAGGCGTATCAAAACGTAACAAATCAACTATCGGAATCGCACCCGGGCTGGGAAGAACGCGAAGATGAGATGACGGAAATGCTGAACTTCTTCACAAGCCCTGAGCTGCACCACCCTCAATATGGCAGCAAGGTCGAGCTTCTGTTCAACCTTGTGACCGGGGGGAGTGCGGCAACGCAAAAAGCCGTGCGTCGTATGAATGATGCGACGAGGCTCCGCGCGGGTAGTGGGCAGGTGGGACGGGCGGCAGTGGCCAACGTCTCGGAACGGGTTCGGAACGCAAGCTCTCGCAGTGATGCTTTTCGCATTGCCGGCGAGGCGGCGATTGCCCAGTTAGGATAGTCCAGGCCGCGGTTCGGAAGAGGTGGAAGATGGGTTTCCTTCGGAAACTATGGCAGGGTGTGGTAGCCCTGGCAGTCCGCGAGGAAGGGCAAGTGCCCTCTTCGCTGACTGACTCCTACGACGCCCTTTTGACAACCACGCTACGTAATTATCAGCCCAAAATGCGAGATAATATCACGCGGGGCAATAAGCTCGTTTCGTGGCTCAAGTCTAAAGGTCGCACGCGCAAAGTAGATGGCGGGGAGCGAGTCCAAATCCCGCTCATGCATGCGCAAAATGCAACGGCAGATATTTATTCGGGGTACGGGTTACTCGACACCACGCCAACAGACGGCATCACGTCGGCGTTCTACGAATGGGCGCAACTCAGCGTGTCGATCTCTATCGCGCGCAGAGAGAAGCGGCAGAACAGCGGCAAGCACAAAGCGCTTGACCTGCTCGAAGCCAAGACTATGCAGAGTGAAGCCAGCTTAAAGGAGCTGCTTAATAACTGTTTGGTCGCGGGTCGTATCACGAGCGGTGTGTCCGGCGCAAGCGGACAGTTCTCCGCTAGGGTTGGCCGCCTCGATAGTGGTGCGGCAGGGCCTTTGCCTCTCGCGGTACTGATCGACGTGACCAACAGCCGGAGCGTGGCGGTGGGGAATATCAATCCCAACACGTATTCGTTCTGGCGTAACGTGGCAACCTCCTCGACGGGAACTACGTGGGCGGCGTTCAAGTCGGAGATGAACGCCATGTACAACACCTGCGCGCGCGGGAGCGCGGGGGCCCCCGATCTAATCATCGCCGACCAGACTGGGTGGGAAACGTACTGGGCCGCACTCCAGACGCAAGAGCGCTACATCATCGACAGCAAGGAGACCGTCGATGTCCTGGGCGGCAGCGATGCCCTCAAGTTCCGTGGCGCGGCGATTGTCTGGGATGAAGTGGTTCCTGATCCTGAGACGAACGCCGAAGTCGTGTCGGCGGTCGGTACGATGACGGCCTCGACGATGTACTTCATCAACTCCGAAGCGTGGGAATACATTGTAGACTCACAGACGGATATGATCACGACGCCGTTCTTACGGCCCGAGAATCAAGATGCTTCTGTAGCACAGATACTCCACATGTGTTGCGTGGGCGTGAACAATCGCCGGAAAAATGGCGTATTGTACGGGATCTCCCGGTCGATCGTGGCGTAAGTGGTGGCGGGGCGTGGTAGCCCCGACATACGTAACAAAACGGGAGGAGTGGGAGACGTTGCCCACCCTCTGTCAGTCACAACAAACGTATTGAGGATGTTAATATGATTTTTCAACGCGTAAATCGTACCGATCCGGAACGTGTATTTTTGGTGATGCGCAATAACGAAGGCGCGGCGATGATTAAAGATCAGACCTGTCAACTCGAACTTGCGAGCGCGAGCATTGACGGGGTGCGCATTCGGGACATGGATACCGCCAACGAGCACTCTTTTATCGGCATTGTGGACGCGGCTATCGCAGACGGGGCCTATGGCCTTGTACAGGTGTACGGCTACCGTTCGACCTCGATCATTCTCACGACTAACACTTCGATCACTACGGGCGTAGTGCTGGTGCCAGTAGCGGCGCAAGACTACTTAGTGTCGTCAGCTACGACTCTCGTCTCGACCGCGAATTATACGAGGTCGCCGATCGTCGCGTTCCTCGGCGAGAGTATCACGACGAGCACTGACACCGTAACTCGGAAGATTTTTATCCGCGCAATGTAATTCCTACTTAGGGGACCCTCCTCCCCTTTGACAGCGAAGCCTTCCGGCTCGATTATTCGCCGGGGGCTTCGTTGCTTTCCCTCCATAAACCAGCCATAATGCGAATTAACGAAGGGAGGGTTCGTCTTGCCACTATTCCACCACATTCAAATTTCCATTCCAGACGAAGCGGCGCAGATGCTCGACCAGTTCTGCTCACAGACTGGTTGTACAAGAAAGGAAGCTGCGCGCATTGCGATTTTTCACCTACTCGGTTCATGGGAAGCCGACAGACTAGCCGCAGAGGAGGTGTCCGACAATGGTAGAAGTTCACATCCCGCAGGAGAAGACGGAAGTCACCAGCCATACTAAGCCCACTTCGATCCCGTTCAATTTTCGCGCCCGGGTACGGGGGAGAATAGAGGCGTGGGCGAACCGTTACTTCACCTACTGGCATGGCGGCGGATTCGACGGCGACCAGTGGCGCTATTATCGCTGTGAAGGCTGCCACGGCCTTGTGACCTGGAACACGATCAAAATAGGAGGGTGCTTATGCGGAATGTCGAACAAAATGAGACCGGCAGCATTGACGCGGAGGGAAAAAGTGAAGCTGTTGGTGATGCCATGGTCGGTATAAAGCCGATCAATGTAACTTTCGCTTCGACGGCCTACGGACCGTTATGGGCTCCGGCGGTGGATTCCTGGCTGCGAGTGGTAGGCGTCACCAGCCGCGCGCTGGCCGTTACGCTGCGGGGCAAGGTTGGCGGTGTGGGTATTACGGACAGAAATTACACCCATGTCGCCCAGAACACCTTGGTGGAAGAATTTTTAGCTGACCCAGCATCGACCCACCTCTACTTCACTGAGATGGACATGATCCTCCCTGACGACGCCATTCTCAAACTGCTTGCGCTCGATAAGGACATCGCGTCAGGGCTGTATTTCCTTCGTAACGGAGACGGGCAGCCGTGCTTGTACCAGAAGGCCATGATTAGCAGAGATAACCCTTATCCATTCAGCCCGGTGCGGCTATTCCCGACAGACCGTCCTTTCAAGGCCGGGTGTCCCGGGCTTGGTTGTGTCTTATTTAAGCGTCGCGTCTTCGAGACACTTAAATTCCCCTGGTTCGATCTCAAAGCCGGTCCGAAGGGATACGGCTCTGACATCTTTTTCTTTACCCATGTACAAGAGGCGGGGATAGAAGTATGGGTTGATCCGTCCGTACGCTGTGGACAAATCGATTATACGGTGATTGGCTTTGAGGCGTACAATGAGAAACTCAAAAAAGACCCCACATGGGCGGCGAAAGGTATGATACTGGGGGGGGGCTGATGACTGAGCCTAAAGACTTTCGGCAAATGGGCAAAGGCGTTGTGAGCTTTGTGGGCGCGCAAAAAGCATTATACGAAGAGAGGGTGTTGGCCATCCACGGCCTAAAGCCGGAACCTCTCCGCCTCAATCTAGGCGCGGGGCTTTCCCCCATGGTAGGGTGGACAAATTGCGATCTTTATCCTTCAACAGGCATAGACCTGGTGTTTGACCTGATGGGGACATGGCCGATTGCTGACAATTCGATACAGGACGTGTACGCCTCCCACGTTTTGGAGCACCTACCCGACCCTAAGGCGTTCTTTCGGGAGCTGTGGCGCGTCTGTCGCCCGAACGCGAGCGTTACCATCCGGGTGCCTCACGGCGTTTGTGACTCGGCTATGTCGGACATGGACCACCTACGTCCATGGTTTCCTGCGAGCTTCATTAGCTTACAGCCAAGATATGCCCATTCTTCTCGGTGCCTACAGCATGCTGATTGGGAGTGGCCGTTTGGCCTAGACTTGGTGCAAATGAAGCTGAGTGCCCGTGTCTCGAAGATGATGGGACATTGGTGGTGGCGGATTTTTGCCGACAAGTGTCTTCCCCATTTGTGGGACGTCGTTGAAGAGTTGCACGCTTATCTCTATGTTCTAAAGGGACCAGAGGCGATAACTACCTATCTTGGCAAACCAGACCCGGTCAATCTCGTGCGTGTCTGCTACGTAGCATGGCAGCACGAGGTGTACGGCAAGCCGTTGGGCGAGAAGCCACCGGTGCTCATCAACGTCGCGGACGGGTCGCTAGCAAGGCAACCTTCGTATACAATTGGCGTCAACGAAACTCAACGCCGAGAGGAGACATGATGGCTATCTCTGAAGCTGATATGACAAACGGAATAGTGACCCTGCTGGTTGATCGCGGGGTGAACCGGAGTAACGGCGCCCTGATGCGGATCTTACCGTGGGCTGAGTTCCAGTCCGGCTCTGATACCGCACCGGGCTACGTCGTCCCAACCCTGCACGCGCTGGCGTTGCTGTCAGAGGGCGAATTTCAGGGCCCCAACTTCGCGCGGGTGCGGGAACAGGAAATGCGCCACACTGGCATGCCTCTGGAGCCGCCTGTTGCTGATAACGGCGTGACCAGCGTACACTTCTTCGGGGATATCTAGTGCAGGTGCGGTCGTACACGAAAAAGCGCGTCTGCGCCAATTGTGGCCACGACGGCTTCATGTGGGAGAACGTGACCTTGGTGGGCGAAGGCGTCGCTGAGAGAATCGTTACGCGCCGCGCTTGCGCAAGGTGCAATACGCCCAGCCCTTACGGTGACAACGATAGGATAGTGGACTTTGGGGGCACTGATGTTTCAATCCCCGCTCCCCCCGAAGGGGGTGGGGATGAAGAAAAGCGAACTACGGACACGGGTGGCGGACGCCCTGTTTCAATCCTCGCCAGCCATGATGTGGGCCAGCGCATGGCCTGAGGATAGTAAGGCTGCATAGTTGTGGCAATAGGGGTTTTTGATTCTAATGAAGAAAAGCGAATTGAGGACCAGAGTCCAGGATGCCCTGAACGACACGACGGGAGTAGCCTGGACGACCAGCCAGGTTGACCGGTCAATTCTTGAAGCCGTCGAAGTCTTAGCAGAAGAGACGCGGGCAATCAAACGGTCAGCGCTTGTTCCCCTTCAGCCCGGATCTTCCTACTACTACACGCAGGCGATCGCTGAAGATCTCCTCTTTCCTTACCGCGTCTGGTCTCAGCGAGACGAACGTCGCCTGACGGCACTCAGCTTAAAAGAGCTAGACGCCTATCACCAAGAATGGGATACCGTGACCGGAGACCCGGAAGTGTGGTGCCCGTTGTCATGGGACGTGTTCGTGATCTGGCCGCGCACGGCAGCGGGTGGCGGCTGGCTACGAGTCGACTACGTCGCATGGCCACAAGACAACCTGGGCGATGACGATATGTGGGACATCCCGGAGCAAAGTCAGGACGCGCTGGTGCACTATGCGCTCTATGATAGCCTGCTCAAATACTACGACATGAATGCGGCAGCAACCAATTTGAACATTTTCTTGCAGCAAACGGGACAGGCTGGGAATCGTAGTGGAGCGCGGAAGGATCAGGCCAGGGAATGGACGCGAGAAGGATTCCCCGGCATCGATCTGCCGTCAAGCGTAAGGAGTAGCTAATGCCAAGCATTACGATTCCAAGACTGGGTGGTGGTGGAAACCGCAGGAACCGCGGCGGTGAGAACCGGGCGAACCAACCGGCTCCTCCGCCGCCGCAATATCCAAACGACTGGATAGGAGCGGGCATTCCCGAGCCTCCCCTGCCGTCTCCCAACCCCATGCCGGTTCCGCAAGTCCCGGACCTGAACTGGTGGGGTGACTACCGGAACAATGGCGGGCAGCCCTATGGTCCTCCGGGCGATCAGCCAGGCGGCTGGGGTATGCGCAACTGGTATCGGCCTGATATCCCATGGGGCAATGACGGCAGGACCAACTGGATGCCTCAGAGAGGGCAGGAGAAAGGCTATGGATTCAGCGGTGGTGGCCAAGGTGGTGGAATGGGAGGGCAGAATATGGGCGGTCTCTTTGAGGCGCTAATGCGTCTCTTTCAGCAGTAGCTCCCACCCCGAAGGATGGGAGAGGATTGAAACAGCAGTAGGAGTAAATATGGCAACTGTAGACGGACGAACGAACTGGACGGGTAGGCCGGCCCCTGGTGGCCTAGGCGGCGGCGGTATCATTGGTAGGAGAAAGCCCCCTGTTCCGCCTGCTCCTTTTAGAGGCGGAAGTCCAGGCCCTATAGGCGGTGATTCTATGGGCGGTGGACCTCTGGGTGGTATCCCGGCAGGTGGACCTTTGGGGAGCATGCCGAGCGGACCTCGGGGCCTCATGCCGGGCGGTCCCGGCTTGCCTCCTCCAGGCCCCCGCATGGCTCCTCCAGGCCCCGGCTTGCCTCCTCCAGGTCCATTAGGCCCCCCCATGGGGAGGCCAGGCTTGCCTAGTCCAGGCTCCCCAGGTCCAAGCTTCCCTAGTCCAAGCTTCCCAAGCTCCCCTGGTCCCGGCTTCCCTGGTCCAAGCTTCCCTGAGCCATATTCCGGCCCGGACATGCCTCCTCCAGGCGGAGTAGCTGGGAGTCCTATGGGTGGCGGCTTCCCTAGCCCCATGGGCGGTGGTGGCCCATGGACGCCAGACATGGTGCAGAAGCTTCCCGCACTGAAACTGCTCGCAGCGCTCTTCGGCGGTGGCGGGTCCTAGGAGAAAGTTATGGCAGGACTATTTGAAGCAATCGGACGCACGGGTGGTGGAACATTCAACCGACGAGCCGCCGGCGACCCTTCCGTAGGGCCACGTCGAGGAGGCTATACCCCGCCGACAGCGGCGCAAAGTGCGGCATACAGGGCAAGTCAGCTACAGAGAAATCCGACCTATGCCGCCACGATTGCCCGAGACGCGGCCCGTACCGCCAGCCCAGAAGGTCAGGCGCACATTGCCCGTAACGCCGCCGCTCGATTAGCGGATCAGCAACGGTCAAACGAAATGTTTGAGGCCAATCGCGACCCCAACCGAACTGCGTGGTATCAGCAGTTACACGATAAGGGTGGTGCTGCTGGCGGGGCGCAAACGTGGGAACAATTCCTGCATGGCCGAGGTATAGACCCAGAGCAGTACCGTGCTCAGAATCCATGGAGCGGAGATGCCTATGGATTTCGTGGAGCCTCGTATCAAACAAGCCCGGCTACTCCGTACCGCACGCACCCTAACGTACCGACTGGCTGGAGCCCTGAAAATGGCGGCGGCTATGTATATGGGAATCGCTCGACGGGTACGCCGCAAGCCCCCATAAGCGGAAACTCTACTCCTGAAGAGCGGGCAAATATCTGGAATCCGCGCGGCGGAGACACCACGCCGGATTCCGATATGCAGCAATGGCAAAGCAATTTGCCTGGCCAGGGGATGGCTCCACAAGGGCAAGGCGGCATAGCCGAGGCGCTCAGGGGAGTGTCCCAGCAAGGGGGCCAACAGTACGACAATGGCCCACAGACGCAGATGCTGCCGCAAGGGATGGAAGGGATAGGGTCTCTATTACGATTCCTCATGGGCCGCAAGGGCTACGGGTTCGGCGGCGGCGGGTACGGAAACAATCGCGGTGGCCAGTGGCAACAGTATCAAACCCCGGGACTGATAGCCTAACATGAGAATAGTCAGTGACGATCTGGACCTTATCCAGAGCCACCTGCATGACAGCGGGGAACTGTGGCCACGCAGCGAACTATTGCGCTGGTACAATGATGCCTACGTGCGCATGCTGGCCGATAGCCAAGCCGTGCGCCGGATCTTCATTGCGGATACTCCTGGCCGTGTGGGCTGGTCCTTCGCGTATGAATGGGAAGACCGACATGCTCCCGGGCTCCACCGTCGATTCGCCAGGCCAGCCGGATTATATACCGCCACCGCCACGTGGGAAGTGGAGACGCTAGGCGGCCTTGATACGGTCAATGCGTCCGGGGCGACAGTCACGCAGCTGTGGGAACGCGCATATAGTGGCGAGATTGACGCGCATTTCCGTTTTGCTCTCTCCCGTCAACATGACCGCATTGTCCGGGTGCAGTGGGATGACAAAGCCTTGTACGGCGTCAACGCGCGCGAACTAGATCTTCAGCAGCAAAAGTGGTGGCAGGAGGATGGCGAACCGCTCTACTGGTTGAGTGGAGTAGGGAGGGATCATAGTGTTGAGTTATTCGCGATCGAAACCACCTACGGCCAGCAATACGAGCAGAAGGGCTCTCAGGGTCTGCCTCGGTATTTTACTGGCAGTCGAACTTACAGTATGGCAACGGCAGTCACGCGCAACGCCTATGCGTACACGGGGCAGGGTGATAGTGGAATGCTCACGGGCCTTGGATGGAGGGTCAGTCTGCTGGGCACGCTTTCAACCGATGCGGTGGGTCTGTGGAGTTGGGAACGGAGTGTTATCGACGGAGGAAGCACCTTCGCAGATGGAACAAGCATAGGAACGTACTGGTGGGAAACGGATTTTGAAGATGAGGGCGGTCCACCGGCTCATGTGAGTGCGGTGGGAGTGGCCCGGCGCATACTGTCTAACTCCCGGCAGTATGCGCCACAAGCGTATGCGGACGGTGTGGTGCAATTCCTTGGCGCGCCACGGGAGTATAAGAGCACGGTCGGGAGCCTGGCCATGATGCAAGTCATCGTCCCCACCCGGCAGCTGAAGGAGACCGAAGCAGCCGTGCTCGTACCTCCAGGGCTGCGCAAATATCTCAGGTATTTCGTGCTCTCGCGAGCGCTAGGGCGCAAGGGGGAAGGGCAGCAAAATACGATAGGGTCGCATTATGAGAAGCGGTTTGCGCGCGGCGTGGAGTTTTTTAAGAAGTTGAGCAATATCGTTTTTGCGGACCGCAACTACGGACGCGAGGAGGCGGGTGGACGGGGCGCGGCAAGGCAGTTGCCTCATCCGCATTTGCCCAGCGAATTTGAAAGGGTGTGGTAATGGCTGACGTATGGCCACTTCATGGTGATGGGCAGCGGTTTGAGAATGCCGGTGTGATAAGCGCCTCCACTAATCTCACGGAATTGACGGAACCTGGTGGAATCAATACCAAAAGCGCCTACACCCAACTCATCGCCGCTACCGCCTTCGATGCAAGCGGTTTTTTCGTACAGGTAACGTTGCAGACGAATGTGGCGCGATCCTACCTCTTCGACATCGCCACGGGCGGTGCGGGCTCTGAAACCGTCATTTTGGCGAATGTCTTAATCACTATCGCTAGCACTGCGCGTGCGGCGACGGTCTACATTCCCCTCGCTATTCCGGCGGCCACGCGCCTGTCGGCCCGCTATCAGGCCAGTTCCAGCGTCACGACTGATATCCGCCTGTCGGTGCTGCTGGTCGGCACCGGCTGGCTTGGTGGGTCGCCCTTTGGGAACAGCGAAACTTGGGGAGCGACTGCCGCGGATAGCGGCGGCATCCAGGTGGTCCCGGGCGCGGCCAGCGCTGAGGGGAGCTACGCTGAAATCATTGCCGCGACGGCGCGCGATGTCCAGGCTATACTCGTATGCGTGGGCAACAGCGCTGGTGACTATGCTCAAGCGAACTTGAAACAGCTGCTGGAAGTAGCGGTGGGCGCCGCGGCAGCGGAACAGCCGCTTGTCCAGGATTTATTCTTCATCGCAGATACACTTGTCGATTCGTTTTCTCCGGAGTTCTTTGGTCCAATTCCGTGCATGATTCCCGCGGGGTCACGGGTGGCGTGTCGCTGCCAAAGCGACGCGGCAGTCACGCCGGAGAACGTTGATATCGTGATCATTGGCTTTAGCTTGTAGGAGCGCCCATGCCAACCCAACCAAACAACGGCACCCAAACCGCAACCCTCGACACCATTCACACCCTGGCCACCATTACAACGGCTGGCGTTTACGAGCTAGCGGTGGACACGAACGCTATGGTGGCTGGCGATACTCTAGTACTGCGCGTCAACGATCGGGTGCTGACGGGGGGAACGAGCCGACTAACGTATAGCGCCACTTACGCCAATGCGCAGGCAACGTTTATCAAAAAGTCACCGCCCATTGTCGTCTTGTTCAACTGCACATTTACTCTCGAACAACAGGACGGCACGGGAAGAGCCTTCCCGTGGGCTGTGAATAGGATAGATGCGTCATGACGGGTGCAAGTTTTACTGCTGAGTATAATAATTACGGGGCTGGTGGTGGGGCTGGTGTACCGCCGGCGGCTCCGGCGGCTCGTAGTGTGATTCGGTTGCGCATGATCGGCTCATGGCTCTTGTGGCTTGCCTGGGGGTGGTATGCCTATCCGCAACTCTAAAGTCTTGGAAGTGGTAGGCTGGTCGGGCGTCAACCTGCGGGCGGATTCCGCCGACCTCCAGAACCACGACCTTGCCGCCGCTAGCAACATAGACCTGCATTCCCGTATTGCCATTGCCGCCCAGCGTCAGGGCAAAGAGAAACTGTTTACCAGCGGCCCTAATGCTGACTGGTCGGTGACTGACGGTGGCGACATAGCGGAGCTGCTTGGTGGCCTAGTGCAGCGATTGACCCGCGAGAGGGGCGTGAGCGATGCTACGCCCGTCGGGTTGAACCGCTGGGAAGACCGTTTTCTTGCGGGGCTGGCCGTGATCCCCGACGATGTGGGATCGAAGGGAACGCACGGTTGGGAAGTAGATTCCCATGGGTCACAACCTCAGCCCCTCCCTGATCTTGATGTGAGACGATTGACCCATCGTGGGACGACGCGCTATCAGATGGCCGGTCAGCATGCATACCGTGGCCAGAAGCTCATCCAAGACTATCGAGAGCTAGAGTGCAGCACCGCGCTGATCACCAGCATGCTGAACTATCGGCCACTGCTGGATAACGTGGAATGGACTTTCATCGCCGACCGTGGGCAGATGATAAAGGATGACGGAACCCGGACATATCGCTGGGGAATTGCTCCGCCGCCCACCGCTCCTGGAGGAGGACGCTTCAACTGTGATGTGGATTTTCAGCACGCCATTACCTATATCCGCTATACCATCGAGACCACGCAAAAGGTTGCGCATGAAAGCAACTCCACAAATTGCCTGACCTATGGGGCCGCCGCCGCGCAAGCTAGTGGGCTGTCCGGCTTCGTCGAGCTGATTGAGCACCCGACTGACCCACAAGTGAATGGTATCGGTATCTACCGCACGACCGTAGACGGCGGGACAAAGCTACTCGTTAGGCGCGTGAAGATCCCGACTAACCCTACATACTCAATCACCTATGGTTGGGAAGGGGTGCTCTATTTTGACGCTTCACTTCCTTCCTCATGGTTCGACATCTCGGGAACGTGGGACAATAGGTATTTTACCACGGGCGATGACCTCCGGTTTCAACACGCGATCCCCGTATGTCGCCCGCATATCAACTATGCAGACACTACGGATACTGACACCAACGGCGATCTTAATAAGATGTATGTTCCCCCCATCTACATGGGGACACAGCAGTGGGAGCCGGGGTTTGCAGCATCTACTAGTGACACAACGCTGGGAAGCGCAACGGTCACTGCCAATCCGCCCTATGACCCGTGGTTCTTCCACCAGAACAGCGAAGATGTTCCGCAAGATGGGACAGCGATTGACTATGCCACGCAAGGCCGTCACGGGACCCATAGGTGGGAAGTCGATGAAGGCTTCGTTACGAAGAAGCAGGGCTTGAGGTGGGCGTATGGTGATATCACTCAAGATGGGGCGCTAGGTGCGGCAGTTGAGACTGATAACGACGTACCGCCAGATAGCCACTACACAGCAGAACACTTAGGCTTTACCTTTCTCTTTGGGAGTACGGCAAGTGAGCACTACCTCTTCTGGTCCAAGCGATTCCAGCCTGAAAGCTGGCCCGCAGCCAACTACATTGAAGTGGGTCAGCCCAGCGATCCCTCTCGCGGCCTCGCCTCTCTCGCGGGATTACTGGGGATTTTCGCTGAGAACACTAAGTACCGACTTACGGGAAGTGACAGCGGGTCCTTCGTCTACCAAGAAGCCCTCAGCTCGAGAGGAACCCCTGCACCTCTCACCATTGTGGCTTGTGAACGCGGTATCATCTTTGCCGCTTTTGACGGGGTCTGGCAAACCACGCTGACCAGTCCTGACCAGGAATTGAGCACCAATATCCTGCCGTTGTTCCTGGGTCAGGAAGTCAACGGCATGCAGCCGATTGACTGGACGTATGCCATGCGGATGTCTGCGGAGTACCACAAAAATCGGTACTACCTCAGCTACGCGGCCAAGGGCTCGACAGAGATAGATACCGTGGCGGTGTATAGCTTCGACACACAGCAGTGGTCGTTCTACGCGCTAGATGCACGCTCGTTCCGTTGGGAAGATAACCGCGACATCATGTCGTATGGGGCCACGGATGGCCACCTGTACGAGATTGAAGGCGGCGCGACGGATGATAGCGGGCTGGCAATCCCCTTCTCTTTCAAGACGAAAGAGTTCGGGGTGCACGCAGCAGAGAAAACTTCAGGCAGCTTCATCCGCTGTCTCTGGTTGTTCCTCAAGCTGGACCTTGAGATTACGGACGGGTCGGCGACGATCAAGGTCTATGCGAACAATACGCTTGCCCATACGGTTACACTGACCGGGGCGCGCACTCTGCCCTTGCTCCATCTCCCGGAGAACACATGGGGCACGCGATGTCGGGTCGAAGTCAGCGGGGAAGCGAAAGGGCCGGTCAGGGCGCACGGGCTGAGCCTGGCATATCTGCCACTGGAGCATGATTAGCCATGGCTGGCACCACAAAGAATGCCTTCCTTTTAAACGATCTCAACCTGGATTCGCTGAACCACGTCCTAGGTGTGGTGCAACGGGAGGTAGACCGACTCACGGGGCTGCTGGGCGAGATTATCTTCCGCGACACGATTGAAGCGCCTATTGCCCGCACGACAGGGACATTTCGCGCGGCTGCTGGAACCGTCCTTCTCCCCTCGTACACCTTCACCGCCGACTTGGACACGGGACTCTATAAGAGCGCGCTCAACACGCTAGACTTTACTGTAGCGGGAACGCAAGTGCTGACGCTGGTACGTACCTCCGCGACAGCGGCAAAGGCCGGTTTCTTAGTCCCTATTGTTCTGGAAGGAACCTCAGCAGCAACGCAAGAGCTGCGGTTTGAGGAACGCACTGGGGGCGGCGTCCAGTATGTAGGATTCAAGGCGCCCGCGGCGATCGCAACCAATAGGATATGGACATTGCCTTCCGTTGATGGAACGAGTGGACAGTTCCTCTCGACAGACGGTGCGCTGACGCTGAGCTGGGCGTCTGCAAGTACGACGTTTGGTGTTCCCACTGGGAACATCGATATCGGAGACGCCAATAGTGAAGGCGTAGCAACGACAGCGACCCGCACCGATCATCAGCACCAATTTACTGCCCCGTCCGCTGGCTATCCGCTCGACGTGGCAGCCACCGAAGCGGACGGCAGCGCGACCACACCGGCCCGGAGCGACCACGTGCATGCACTGGGAATCGGGACCACCAAGGGGGATGTGTTAGCTCGCTCATCCACGGTGTGGGATCGGTTAGCGATCGGAACCGATGCCCAGGTGCTGACCGCAGATGCAGCCTCGACGCTTGGCCTCAAATGGGCAACGGCAGCAGGAGGGGGCGAGACGAACACGGCTAGTAACGTAGGGACTGGCGTGGGAGTATGGCACCAGAAGACCGGCGTTGACCTGGAGTTCAAAAGGCTGGGAGCCGGTACGGGAACAAACCGCGATAGCTGGGGCGGCGTGACGGTTGAGAACGAGACCACCACGAATACCCTTCAGATTGAGACGGAGGAAATGCAGTGGGAGCACTCGCATAACCTCTGGGAGCTGATCGGCCATAATGGGTTTGACTATGACGAAAGCCAGGGCCTGCTATGGCTGACGGGAACTGAGGGTCTGCGGGTAGATGCGGGCGGGGATGTCATGGCGTTTACGAGTGCGGGAAGACTCGGAGTTGGGACTACCTCACCAGCCTCACAGCTGCATGTCTCCGGGCTGAGCGGTTTCCTCACCTTGGACCGTTACGCCAATATTGGCGCTGTCGTTATTCGCAGAGCACAGGGGACTGTTGCTGTACCAACTGGGATCACCTCTGGCCTGGGGACTGGGTCTATTCTCTTTCGGGGATATCATAGTGGGGGTGCTTTTCATACGGATAATGCCGTGCAATTGCGGGCGGTGTCGACGGAAGCGTACACGGCTACAGCACAAGGTACTGCTTTTGGTATCTTCACCACTGCGAACACCACCGTTACCCCTACAGAGCACCTCCGGGTGGACCAAAACGGCAACGTGGGAATCGGGACCCTCACCCCGGCGGCGTCTGCAAAACTAGACCTTACTTCGACGACCGGCGCGTTGCTTGTTCCGCGTATGACTACGGCCCAAAAAAACGCCTTAACGGGGGTCAACGGGATGTTGGTTTATGACAGTACCTTGAATCTCTTTCAAGGCTATCAAGGGGGAGTGTGGGCTGCACCATGATTTGCAAAAACTCCATGCAACATATCGCGCAGTATCCGCGCATACACCGCCGCTTCGAGTTCCGTCCGAAAGCGTTTCTGGTAATGTGTCCCTTGAAAGGTCAAATAAACCTTCCATTTTTTTCGGTGCGGATCGAAGGCGTACCCCTTCTGCAAAGAATTATAGCGCCTGACTTGGTTCAATATGTTTTGCCCCTGGCTACAAATGCGCAAATTCTCCCGTTGGTTGTTGAGAGGATTATGGTCAATGTGATCGACCACTTCTGCACGGGTCAAGGGTCTGCCCAGCATGCGCCCACAAATGAGGCGATGCAGGAACGTGTAGGTCCCCTTGCGGCCCGTGGTGCGGAAGAACACATGCCCTGTGGGCAGAACGCCACTGGTGGCGAACCCCTCACAGATATCCGCGTCACAGTCATCAACAAACGTAACAATGACCTTTTTCTGATTGACGAGCAGTTCTTGCATGCTGGTATTATACCAGGATATAATACATGGAGCAATTATGGCGCTTCTCACGTTCAGCTATGACACTGGCGCGATTCCTCTCCTCCGTATCGTGGACGCCTTCGCGTCACAGCATGGCTACTCTCCCTTCTTAGACGACGGCGTAACGTCGAACCCGGAGACGAAAGCCCAGTTTACTAGGCGCGTTATCGGACGATTCATCAAGGACGTGGTACGGGCGGCGGAGACAAAGGCGGCGGAAGATGCGGCCCGCGACGGTATCGTTGACATTCCATTAACATAGGAGGGACTATGCCCATAACCATCACGGAAGTTGTTCAAATCGTGATCGAGATCGTAAAGCTCAAGGATGCGGCGGAGCAGGAGAAGGCGCGGCTTGAGCAGGAAGTTCTGAGGCTGAGGGAAATGCTAAAAAACCTTGAAGGGGGAATCGCATGACTGACCTACGGGTCTATCCGTTCGTCCGCGGCTATGCCCCCAGACATGGGCTATTTGCCCTCTGGAGCCTCATGGAGGAGGACGGAGCTACTCACCAAGTATTCGCGGTGGACCCGCCCGGAGAGGGGCCAGTGGATACGCGCGGCGATCTTCTCAGCTTCGTCGCCTACTTCTCGGCCGAAGGGGAGAACCACAAGGCCATTCTGGTAGTAGAGGACGGGGAGACGGGTGAGGTAGTAGGCTCAGTTTGGTACGATAAGATTCAGCCGCAATGGAGCGCATTTGCTAATATCTGGATGCGCAAGAAATATCGAGGCGCTGTGGCCTTCGAGGCGGGAAGGAAATGTTTGGCCTTTGCCTTCGAGCATTATGGGTGGAGGCAGATCTGGGCTTTGACGCATTGGACCCATTCTGTCCGGTTCGCCAAGATAGTAGGGTTTGAGTCGGTTATCACGTTGCCTAAATTCATGGTAGCGGACGGCCACCCGGTAGACACGTATATGCTGTGTCTATCAAAAGAGCGGTTCGAGAGCCTAGCCAGACAAAGCCAGGATGACATGATAGTCTCAACGGAGCCGCGTCACTGATGGATGCGGAAACTAGGCCTGGCCTTCGCCTTCGAGCATTACGGCTGGCGGCTTCAATGGGGCCACATCCATCAGTGATGGATGCGAAGATAACGGCAGCATATAGTTGTGGCAATAGGGGTAAAGTATGGGAAAAAGCGCACCAAAAGTAAAACCAGGCCCGATGGAGAAACAGCAGGCTGATCAAATGCGGGCCATGGAGCAGATTTTTGGACCGATTAGATCGTGGATGTCAGGGCAGGGGATGTCATCCCTGATGGGGGGGCGGAATCCCTTCACGCAGGATCCCAACCCGCAGATGGAACAGGCATATCTGGACCACATAAACACGCTCCGTGGACTTCAGGGGGGCTACAATCAAGCGTATGGCAACCTTGGCGACCTTGGTGGCCAGTTGTTAGGCGGTGCAATGGGTGCGCTGCAACCAGGAGGGGGCCCAGGCCAGCCAGGCGCGCCAGGCCTGGGACGATTCAACCAAGGGATGGAGCAGTTCATGGGCCCCATGCAGGGGGCGAGGAATGCCATCATAGGCGGCGCGTTACCACAGGCGCTAGAAGCATTCAATCCACACCTGAACACGGCGGCTATCCAGGCGCTTGCTGGGCAAGGGCAGCAGGCGAGGAACGCCATTACCGAGACCTCGCCCATGCGCGGCGGCCAAATGGCGAGTGCTCTCAATCAATCGACAAACCAAGAAGCTATGGCAAAGGCGGCCTTGACGTATCAGGCTGGACAGGAAGCCAGACAGAACGCCCTCGGAACGCTAGGCCCAGCGGCTATGAGTGACCAGGTGATGCGCGGGCTCTCAGCTCAGATTGCGCCGCCGCTGGATATCTTTGGCAAGCAGGCCCAGATGTATGGCGTGGATAAGGCAGCCGAAGACGCGCGCATGGGTCGCCTCTCACAGCTAGGGATAGCCGGCATGCCGTGGATTGAGCAGGGCCAGACGGGGCCATTGAATATGACTCGCGACTTAAGCCAAGACATTATGGGGCTCATCAGCGGGTTGTATGGCGGAGCTGAAGAGTCCGGGCGTAATCGCGCGTTGGAACTCCTAGGCGGATCGTCCTTCCCTAGTGCAAGCTCACTGGGAGGTCAGGGCAGCCAGCTTGCGGCGATAGAGCAGCAGAGACGAGCGGCCAACGCTCAAGCCAAGGGGAGCAAGAAGGGCGGTATTGGCAGCGGGCTGGGGAGCCTGGCGGGAATGTTCGTCGGCGGCCCTTTAGGCAGCGCACTCGGTAACAGGCTGGGCGGCAAGACAGGAAGCACTCCCTATTACGGGGCGTAGGAGACAATATGGCAGCTAATTCCTTCTGGGGTGGTTTCGCTGAAGCTTTGGGGCCTGCCATTGCGGGCCAACAAGAGTCCTCGCTCAAGAAGAAGGTCATGGAAATGCAGATGTTGCAGTATCAAGCGCAACAGCAAAAAGCCGCCTCCGAAGCGGAACAGGCACAACGGCAGCAAGGCTATGTTGACGAGTATGTCAACGCCACGGACCCCGCAGTTCGCACTCAAGCACTTATCAATGCCGCCGTGAATAAGGGTGACTTTGCCGGCGCAGCCGCATTGAGCAAGAAGGCCGGGGGCATAACGCAAGAAACGCTGAACCTACTCAAGGCAAATGGCATTGACATAGGCGGCGGTGGTGTGGGCGGCGGCCAAGGAAGCGGCATGGGAGGCCAAGTCTCCATGGTGCCAAGTATCAATGCGGAAGGGCAAATATCTCTCGGCGGACATTACGAGTCGCCGCCCGCTGAGCTGAAAGTTGCGCAAGCCTTCCTGCTGTCGAAAGGCTTCCAGCCCGGGACGCCAGAGTGGGAAGAGAAGCTGGCCGCGTACCTCTACGGCAAGGGCAGTGGCCGCGGCGCTGAAGAAGTAGCTGCCGATCTGTACGGTACGCCACGACAGCAGCCACAGCAGCCACAGCAGCCACAGCAGCAGCAAGGGCGCATGCCCCAACAAATGCCGCAAGAGGCAGGCATCGCAGCTGTAGGGCCTGACGGTCAACCTATCATGTTCGATAACCAGGCGACGAAAGACGAGTACGAGCAGAGGGGCTTTCCACTAGGGCCAAACAGGGGGGCCCAGCAGCCTCAAACGCCCCAGTTCGCAGGCGGTGGTGGGGGTAGCGGCAACCCATTAGACAGGGCCAATGCCCGCGAGCTACGGCAGAAAACAGCCGAAGCCGGGGCCACCGCTGGCGCGGGCGAGAGAGCGAAGACGTTACCCGAAAGCACGCAAAAGATCCTCCGCGAGACGGGAAGTATGCGATTCCTAGCGGGACAAATGGGGAAAGCCTGGCGTCCTGAGTTTACTGGCCTGGGCGCGCAAGGGCCGTTGCAGAAACTGAAAAAGAGCACTGGCATCGGACTCGCTCCGGGAGAGGCGGACTACGACACGACCGCTGGCAACCTGCGCCAGGCGATCTTGCGCGGGGATATCGGCAGCGCGCAAACATCCGCAGAATTACTCAACGCCTTAGACCGTATTGGTGACCCGGGGATGACGGATGAAATGTACCGGTCGCGCCTAGGCGTGCTTATTCAATTATTAGATAAGGCAGATGAAACAGCGATTGGCCTGGCTACCACTCCCATGGGGGAGGTCGGTGGCTATCTCAAGGAGCGCCGCCAGACCCAGCCAGACTTAGCGCCAGGCGCTTCGAGAGTCCCGGGAGGTAAGGAGCAAGCGGGGTCGCAGGCGGGTGGCGTAGCGCCGGACGGTACTGTCATTCGTATGAAAGACGGGAGCAGTAGAGTCAAGCAGGGGGGCAGGTGGGCTCCTTATGGGGGCAAATAGTGGCCTATCATCATTACAAAGACATGCCTGAAGGGGCTGTGGTCGAGTTTTCCCCTAATGCCCCAAAGCAGCAAGCGCAATATAGTGACCTGCCCGCAGGGGCAATCGTTGAGTCTTCTCCTGATGCGCCAGCAGAGCAGAGCTGGGGAGCATGGGCGCTAGAGCAAGCGGGGCAAGCTGCCATCCCTGTGGCCGCCTCCATACTTATCCCTGGTGGCCCCTTAGTGAAGGCGGGCGTGGACGTAGCCGCGGAAGGCATAAACCAGGCTATGGGAATAACTCCCCGTAGTCTCCCCAACCTTGCCCTTGCGGCAGTCCCTGGCCCTCTCCTTGCAGGTGCGGGGGCGGCCTATCGCGGCGTCAAAAGCCTGGCCAAGCGTATCCCCGGCGGCGCGGATGTGATGGCGGAAGAGGCGTATAAGAAAGGCCAAGGGATACTCGCAAAGCTGATGCCTGGCCCATCGTCCGCGCAAATCGAAAAGGAAATCTTAGGGGAGACTGAGATACCGCTCACTCAGTTTACGAAGCAGGCAGAGACTCAGCACCCGTCAATAGAAGGAATGCTCCCGCGGCCCAGCGACGTGACCAAGGGGCTCACAAAAGAGGGGGGGAGCTTACTGATGGCCCTTGCTCCCCCCATACCTTCAGAGAACCTGTACGCTGTAGTCAAACAGTTCAATCCACCAGTAAACGTGACACCGTATCAGACCATGGTGCAGGGGCTTCTTGAGCAGCGGGAACTTTCACAACCACTGACTGGTAAGCTGGAATCCACCCGCCTTGATGCCGTGCTCGATCAAGCCTTGGCGACTATGCAAGGGACGCCAGGTCCGGCAGCGACATTCCAGCAGGTGCGCGCCTCGCAGAGGGCTATCAACGCCGCCCTCGATGGGGCTGAGGGTGTGGAACGTGGAACTCTCATGCAGATGAAAAAGGCGCTCACCGAAAGCCTGGAATCTTCACCGATTGCAGGGGAGGCAGGTGCGGCGCTGAAGGCGGCTAATGCTGCTGCACGGAAAGAGTATGCGGTTGCCGACCTAGCCGACATCGTACAGGGGAAGGCAGGCCACCAGTTTGCCGGCGGCGAAATGGTCATCAGCGGCGCAACTCCGCTCAAGGCATGGCAAGAGAAAATCCGTACTGATCCTCTCTTTAGTGGCAGCTTCACTCCGGCAGAGCAGACTTCTATCGGGGCCTATCTCACGAACGTTGCCGAAGCGCCCGGAAAGACGCTCACAGCCCCCTATGGGAAAGTCAGCAAAAGCATGGCCTCGATAGACGAAGCGCTCAGTAGGGCGACGAGCCCAGCAGAAAGGACTCACCTAGAGCAACTGAAGGCCGTGCTAGAACGGGACGTGTCGGGTGGCCCTGGAGAAGCGATAGGTCGCATGGGTCAAGCCAAGCTGCGGGAAGAGGCGGTGGGTGAAGTCGGCGGCATGTTAGAGAAGGGAAAGATTGCTGGCGGGACGCCTGCCTATCACGGCGCGATCCCGCTCGATGCGTTGCAAAAGAAGTTAGGTGACCCTACGTTTGGCAGTCGGTTTAGTCCGGGAGAGAAGCAAGAGCTGGAAGGGTTTTTTAAGGAAATCGCGAGCATTCCGAGCTTGGCTTCAGCCGGAGAGACTTCGGCCATACGCTATGCGGTGCGCGGCTCGGTAGGTGGTGGAGCTGGCTATCTCGCGGGATTTTCCCCAGCAGTCAGCGCGATGGTCGCTCTCCTCGCCCCAGAGGCGATCAGAGCCATCACAACCAGCAAGCCCGGGCGCGCAGTGTTTCTCAAGATTATCAAACAAAATAAAGACCCTAGCACTTTTAAGCGAATCCTAGCGATAGCCTCACGGTCCGCTTTACAGGCGGCGCGCGCTGCGGGTACGGATGTAACGGCTGGAGAAGAATAATGGAGTCAATCACCTTCGGACTTGTGGGAGCAGAGGACTGCTCTTTTGGCCGCTCAACCTTCGAGGTGACTCTCGGCGACGGGCGCGTAGTCACGCTGAACCAACTGAATCTCGATTCATTTAGCGACAAGCTGTTCTCGACAGAAAGCGCTGTTGCCGATGCCATCGTCACCATGCTGACGTTACGCCACACTACGACAGGCACGCCGGCGGCTAGCCTGGGCGCACGCCTCGCCTTTCAAAGCGAGTCCGCAGACGAGAACCCGAGTGATCTGATTGCGCTCGAAGGCGTGTGGGACGATGTCTCTGCGGGGAGTGAAGATAGTACAGCGTGGCTCTTAACGAGGCGTGCAGGGGCGGCTCTAGCTCGCTCGTGGGGCTTCCGTGAGACTGGTGGATTCACTGGCTTGATTACGGCGGCACTGACAGCTAACCGCACCCTTACTTTGCCCAACGCCACGGATCAGCTTGTAGGCCGTGACACGACCGATACGCTCACCGCCAAGACTCTGACGGACCCGATAGTCAATGCTGGGACTGGAACCGGGACGATGCGGCCGGACGGCACGCTCACCACGCAGCTCACTTCTACCGGCACTATAGCAAATACCTTGGAGACCGATCTGCTGACCTACACGATGCCAGCGAACACGTTAGGGAAGAATAATCAGGGACTGGAAATCATCGCCTGGGGAAGTCTGGCTGGGAACGCTAACACCAAGACTGTCCGCCTCTACTTCGGGACGAACGTCCTGATGAGTAACGACGTCACCACCGCCCCCAACGGGCTCGCTTGGTATTTTCACGGTTGGGTTGGGCGGCGAACCTCCGCCACTGAAACAGCGGTGGGAGACGGCAAAGTCGGAGCCGTGAATCAAACGGCCATCAAAGGAACACTGGCAACGGATCTGACAGCGGCGGTCATCATCAAAGTGACTGGACAAAATGGCACCGCCGTTGCCAATGATATCCTGGCCGATGGGTTGATTGTTCGGCATTTGAATTATTCTTCTTAATCCATCAGGCGGAGATACACGACAAGAAAGGGGATAAAGATCACTCCTATTCCTATCGCGGTCAACCAGATAAGCAACACGTCGTGCATGACCATACATTTCTCCTTCTCAATTTTAGCTCCTAGAAAACCACAGCCCTAATCCACTAAGGAGCAGGGCTAGGGCAGCAGCACCCACAGCCCATAAGGTTCCCATACCCTTGTTGACCCCACGTTGCTCGGAGACAAAGGATACGTGCATTTCCCTCAGCTGCGCTATCTCCCGCAGCAAGATTTCCTTGAGCTGAAAAAGGTCCTTCCCGCAGCCGTTGGCAGTGCTCTCAATTTCCCGGCGCAACTGATCGGCGAGGAGGGAGCGCTCCTCCTTGATACGCGCTTGTTCGCCATTGAGGTGTTCTAACCGCCGCTCGTACTCCCGAGCCTGGAGATTGAGCGCCTGAAGGTTAGCCTTGAAGCGCTCTTCCGTGCGTACCTCCAGGATGCCTAAATCGGGGCGGACCCTTAGCAGGTCCGCGATTTGAGTGTCTGTGAGTAGTCCGAGGGGGCAACTTGTCTTAGGGGTCAAGGTATCTGTCATTTCTTCCCTTCCCTTCAGTTCAGTACTCCGTTCCGTCCCCTTTTCTTTCGCGACGACGGACGACTTGCATAGGCGAGTATACGCGGTGTGGGACATCTAGCGCTACTCCCAGCGCAGACAGCCCGTAGCCAATCAGTTCTGCGGTGTCCCCACCGAACCGCTTTTCGCTTTCAAGGCGGCGGAAGAGAGTCCACACCTGTTCGAGCGCCGCCTTGTCACTCGACTTCTGTTCGATGACGTTCATAGCAATTCCCCTTCTTCTAGCGGGGGGCTAGGGTGCTTATACTTCGCGATAGTGCGAGATCCCCGCCAGTTTACCACCAGCGTTCCTTTTTCTTTCACGTTCCAGATAGTGTTGTCGTCCGTCAAATTCCGGCGTGTCACCCAACACCCTAGTCCGTCCTCGAAGACGACATAGAATCGATTCTTGCGAAAGCATTTGATCGTCGTGCCCGGATAGCTGACGGGCGATCGGTCGAGAACGACACGGCGTGGGTGGGTAGATTTCGGCGGAGGTAGATCGCGGATCACGAGGGAGTAGCGCTTCCCTAGCGCTGCCCTGGCCGCGTTCTCGTCGCAGCCCAGGTGACGGCAACAAAAAACAAAGCTTCCGTAGGTTTCAACGCTGGACAACAGCCATGCCACTCCCTCATTCCACCGCTTCACAGCGCGGATGTCGTTCATGTAAGCCACCGCCTCCAGTTCTTCGATGGCTTTATCAAATAACGCCCCGATCAACTTATGGCAGGGCGTCTGTGGAAAGCTAGGGGCAAAGTATTGGGAGGGCAGGAGTGCCTCCGGGGTAAATAAGGAAGGGGTGTTCCCCTCTGTCCCTCTGAGATTCATGTAGCCTCCTTAAATTTCCCTCACGACAGGTAAGCGGGTGCCCGTGTTGAAGCAGTAGACCAGCTTGGTCGCATTGCTGGGCGCGGGAAAATCCCGCATGGTTTCCATGTCGGCGGGACTGGGCTGGCCGTTCGTTTTCACCTGCACCAGGATGATGCCCCGCTTACTGATGCCGATGACATCAAAAGGGCCATGCGACCCAGCCGAGCGGAAGCAGTTGTAGCCTACCGCCTCAAGGATGCCCATTGTCTTGTACTCGTTCGCTCTTCCCCTGACGTAATTCTTGTTCACTCGGGTTTTTCCTTTAGAACAGGTTTCTGCGGGGTAATAATGATCGGATGCCCCTCATAGTCACAGTCTCCCCCTATCGTGCCATAGCCATACGGTGTTGGCATGCGGTGTTGGTGCTTACCGAGGATTCCTCGCCGGACTATCGTCCCGTCGTGTCCCTTCACTTCGTAGACTCTCTCTGGGACAAAAATCTCAGTCTTATCATAAGAGTCTGGGCAGGTGACGCCATCGGTTTCGGTTGGTTTACTCAAGGGTTTCGGGCGGTCTGTGTTCATGGGAAATGCCTCCTTACCGGCGATAACCACCAGTCATGTTAATCCAGGGGAAAAGTTGTCTCGCTGCACTCTCACTCAGCTTATCTCCGCCCTGTTCTACTTCCAAGCTTGACCAACTGAGCGGCCCCACGTAGACCACCCAGTCGTCAGCGTATCCCGTGACAACCACGGCCAGGATGCCGTCCCGCAACGACTTTTGCTTGCCGTACCACGTCCAGATGTCATCACGCAGCATCTCCAGTCCGGCAGGATCGATAGATAGTGATATGCGCATGCTAGTCCTCCTTGGTAAATTCTACGTCAATGTCAACCTGGGAAAACAACTGCTGAATCTCTGCTCGGACCTCATCCTCTGTCAGACCGTCATCGTCATTGACGGACATCATCTTTTCAGCGAGGCGCGTACTTTTGTTATGGCTGACGAGCCATCGCGGGAGGAGGCTGCGAAGACTGGCGTCGATGTACTCCGGGGCCGCAAGCCCCCTGAGTACATCAGGGCTTACTCCACAATTGTCTTGCAGGTAAATCCCCAAGCAGCACCGTTTACCGTCTCCTTTGCGGAGCAGAAAGGAGTGGGCTCCTCCTTCTCGGCGAATCCAGGTCGACGGGTCGATAATGAGTTTTTCCATTAGTCCTCCAGCCTGGCGAGGGTGGCCTGCGCGTCATACAGTAGTTCGGCAATTTTCTCACCCCAAGCTGTCCCGAGGTCAGGATGGTGCTGCAACACCGCGGCGATTTCTTCCGCGCGGGTCAGCGACCAGTGGATAGCGGAGCCGTGGCGCGCCGCCATGAGGCGTAGCTGGTCTCTTATCTTTTCCCCCGTTACTATTCCGATATTCACGTGCGTCGAGGCCATTAGGGGTTCTCCTCTCTTTGGATGCTGTCGATATGATCGCGAGCGGCGTCTTCCATGCTCTGCGGGCGTCTGTACTCGCTCTCGCTCGTGCGCCCTGGCTTTCCCTCCTTGAAGAACGGCCGCTTGTCTTTGCGCCGCCACAGCCATGCGCCTTGCGTCGTGTATTCGCCCTGTAACGCCCATACTCGTTCGCAATGCTCAGCCTGCCAGCGCGTGGTAAAGTCTTTAGACCACATTTCGCGGAAGACGCCCAGCGCTTTACTACACTTAGTCAAGGCGTCCGACTTGGCCGCCTCAGCCCTGTTCGCAAGCGAGAGTTTCCCACGTCTCGGGTCGGGGTGCTCACCGATCGAAGTCGTGACCCAGTGGCCGCGGACAAACAAATGGAATTGCCAGCACATAAAGCCGTCTTGAAGCATGGGCTTCCCTTCCGGGACTAAGGTCCATTCGCCGACCCCTAGCGCCTCATCCATGCGCTCCGCCACTCCCGCCCATGGGGCATACACGACACCGTCAGGCCTAATCTCGATCACGTCTGCCGCGGGCGGAGCAGACAGACGGTGCATCTCTTCCTTTGTTAGGGCCAAGTTGCCATAGCTTTGCGCATAAGTCTCAGGACGGTCGGGGAGTATGCTCCTTCCCCCTGTTCCTGTTCCGGTATAGTCGACTGGAGGCTCAGGTGCGGGACGGGTCGCAAGAGCACGGACTCGTTCCCCGGAGTCCACTCTATCTGAATCACTCCCCCGAGCGGGAGATGGAGGGCTCTGGTAAGCTGGATGGGGATATTGAGATTGCGTGATCCCCCCGTCTCCCTTATCGTTCGCAGCCATTTCATTCGATTCCTCCTTAGCCTGGAGCTTCTCCAGGGTTGTAGTGTGTTCCTTCTCGCTGGCGTCATACCACGACACTCGGTGCTCATCGCAGAGATAGCACACGGTAAAGTCATTCTGGCCGACTACACGCCAGGTCGGTTCGACTTTGCAGCCTTTTGACCGACAATGCAGCTCTATCCCCATACAATTCTCCCTTTAGAAGGCATTTCCTGTTGCCTCATAAGCGGACTTTTCTTTCTCGCTGCCGTCATTGCCGCCGCAAGCTCCGCCCGGTGGTAGGTCCGCAGGTGGCCTTGAGCCGTGTGGTAGGTCATCACTCTGCCGCAATGCGGGCAGGAAAACACTGGGTCTTTTGATGTGTCCATACGTGAGTCCTCCTTTCTCTATGCGCCATGGCTGATAGTACAGCAGGCAGGGACACCAATAGTGTCTAAAAAATTCAATCTTGCTCAATCTTGCTCCTCCTTTTTAGTCTCCTCTATGGCCAATTCTCATAAGGGCGATGAGGGCCAGGACAATCACCAGCACCCAGAGATGACCCTGGCTCAGGCCGCTCATCGCAGACGAGGTGAAGATGAGGACGATAAGCAATATATTGGTAAATTCGTGGTCGCTCATTCCTTGTCAACCCCATCGGCATATATCACCTCGACCTCAACCTTCGCAAAGAGGCGGCGAATCTCCTCGCGCACGTCCGCCTCGGTCGAGTCAGTCCGGTCGTTTGCTGACATCAAGTCTTCGGTAATCACAGTGTTGAATCTGTCTCTCCCCATCAGCCAGTCAGGGAGAGTATCTCTCAGACTGACCGGGAGTAGGTCTGGAGATGAGATCCCCCTGAGTACATCAGGGCTCACTCCGCAATTGTCTTGCAGGTAAATCCCTAAGCAGCAGCGCTGGCCGTCTCCTTTGCGGAGCAGGATGGAAACGCCTCCACCCTCCCGGTGCAGCCACGTCTTCGTATTGATAATAAGCTTTTCCCTCACCTCAAATTCTCCTTCCGTGGTTAGCGAAGATAGTTATATCGTTTAAGGTACATTTGTTGCGGGTTTACCTGCATTATGTTGCCGATATCCGCCTTTTTCTTTTTGTTGTAGTCGGGCCTTCCATAGCCAGAAATGTTGTAGATTTCCCCCGTGAGTACCTCGACTAGATACGCTCCGCTACTCCCTATGTCGATTGCATAGAATTTCTTTCTTAGCTGCCAATGAACCAGGTCACGTGCGAATTTGAGTCCCTTCGCTTCGTGGGCTTGCTTTTCGAGGTCGTCAAGTTCTTTGACCAGTGTTTCTAGCCTTTCCCGAACGATCATATTCTTTCTCCTTCTGGTTTAGGGGCTGGTTATCCAGCTTGCCCTATAGAGTAGTCCATCTCTCAGAGAGATAGTTATCGTTCCACACCAAGGCCCGTGGAGTCTAAAATAAGCTTCGGCAATTCTCGTAATAAGCGAATAGTCCATGTTCATTTCTCCTTCTGGGTTAGGGGCTACTTGAACACTACGTAGCAGCAGTATGCTACGAAACCTATCGATAGTATCGGAATCAGATAGCTCACCGTGGCTACCGTTGCGTAGAGGTTGAGTAGTTCTGGTGTCATAGTGTTTCTCCTTCTGGTTTAGATGTATTCCTAGATTTTCACGCTTTGTTCTGTCATCCAGCGTTTCAGGTTTCGTTCACGCTCGACTTGGCAATCTCCGCCGATGCCAGCCGTCTCGCAAAACGCCCTAGTCAATCCGCTACAGGTCGCCATTGACTTAGGCACCTTGCGCCCTACCAGCAGGCTCATAATCTCTCGCCGCCGCTCTGAGCTGTAGGTGCCCGCTAAGTCAAGGCAGTCATTTGTTCCTCTGGTATAGGTGCGCAATAGGTATGCTGCTAGCTGTAGATTCTCCATGGTGTTTCTCCTTGTAGTTGTGGGTTGATAAAACAATCACCTCAGCTCCCTCTCACAGAGCTGAAGTTGCTGTTCTAGTTGTAAATGTTAGGCCGTGCGAGCATGCGTGCATCATGGTCCCAGCCCTTGGCCATCGCTCCATCTTGCCAGTTACTGCGGATATGCTCCGCTTTTTCTTCGCAGATACGGGCGAGCGCGTTGACGACACTCGCGAGTGTGTTGCTGTCAATAAGGGCTTCGAGTGTGTCTTGCATTTCTTGCGTAGTCATGGTCGTTTCTCCTTTTACTGTTACTGTTACTTGCTATTAACCATCAGCATCTCTAATGCGACGCTGCCTACCGCGATCAAAAAGTAGTAAAATAATGCTTCCATCTTCGTTTCTCCTACTTCTCTTCTTCTGTTGCGAAAAAAATGTCGTAGTCGTCGCTTAAGAGACGCGCGGCGTAGTCAGTCATCTCCTCGACTGTCAATGCTTCGTGCTCGGTCAGCTTGCGTATTATTTCGTTGCGGTCGATCATTGTCGTTTCTCCTCTTGGTTCTCTCTGCTACTTACTAGTGCAAGGTGCGTGCCAGGGAATCAGCTACGGACATCGCTAGGGTTTCTCACCGCCACAACGGAAGATCGGGCGTACGTGCCCATAGTAGCGCCCGATTACGACGGGAATGCCCGATCTCTCATCAGGGCCCCTGGGAACTTCTTGCCCATGGGAAAATCTTGCCTAGGTAATAATTGCCGCATACTCCGCGCGCGCCTCGGTCTCATCAGCCATGGGGTTGGGGTCATATTTGTCGAGTGCCGCAATCGCTGCACGCCGACCGTCAAAGTCCGGGCTACTGCCTAACAGCTCTACGGCGTCTAAATACCGTTCCAGCTTCCAGGCCCGGAAATCCGCACTAGCCCTATGCTGGAGAGCCGCACTCACTGTGTGTAATGGCGACGATGGTGACCGGTGACCTGGCAAGTCAGCCCCGACATGACGCGCAAAGTCGACCACGCCGCCGTTCTTGCCGCATGACCAGCACGACCACACGCCTTTGCTCAGCGACGCGCTAAAGGACATGGGATTATTCGATTCGTGAAAGGGGCATACTCCCCGCGCGCGGTCGCCGCGGACAGTAAGCTTCACGACATGCTTGGCCAATAGGTCCGGAAAAAGAGCGATCAAGTCTTCGTGCATTTGCCCACATTACGCCACTTGACTAAGCGTAGCAAGTAGCTATTATGGTGCGCATGAAAACATTATATACCATATACATCGACGAAGAACAGCGTCTCCTCGTTGCTGAGGAGGCGAAGCGTAGGGGCATCACCAAGGCGGAGATCTATCGGCGCGCATTGCGCCAGTATCTCCCTAAGCGCGCGAAGATAGATCTAACCTACTATGGCGTGCCTATTATCCTAGACGAGGACGAAAACGAAGCGCAAGAGGTGCAGGCCGATGGATAAAGCCCGCGATGCCGCTAAGGAATGCGCGCGCGAACAGGCCATGCTAGGCGACGGCGCGGAGAATACGTGGGTCAATGGGGAAGAGCGCTCCATTGACGAACACCCCGAGCCTTATCTTTGCCCAGATATCCTCTGGCGAGGAGTGTTTGAGCAGGTGGCCGATATCACGCAAAAGCGGACGTGGGAGGTGTGGATGGGCACCGCATGCGCCCTCGGGGCCATGGCTCACCGCAATATCCACACCCGCTACCATGCGAATCTCTATGGCTGGATGTATGGCTTGCTCGTCTCCCCTACCGGGACTGGCAAATCCGTCTGTACTGATGTCTGTAAGGCCCTGTTGCCCGTCGATTATCACATAGACTCTAATATCCAGTCTGGGCCTGGCCTTGCCCCTATCTTGGCCGATATCGAGCGTGACGGGAAAGGCAAGGTCTCTAGCGTAGACCCTCATCCCGCAATCGTTATCATGCCGGAATGGACCGGGCTGGTCCGTAATCTCAAAATCCAAAATTCAACGCTGGAGGATACCCTTAACCAGATTTTCGATGGTCAAGAACAATGGACCATCTCTCGGTCCGAAGCCAACCGCAACGGCGCAGGTCGGACCGTCATCCCTAGACCTACTCTTTCAATCTGCGCGACAACCACCGCAAGCCTCTTTGCTTCGGAAGTCACCGCCAAAATGATCGGTTCCGGATTCCTTAATCGCTATCTCATCCTCCCAGGATCGCATGCCCGCTGGCGACATCGAGACCTTACCGCTAGTGTCGACTATGCCCCACTTCGCACTCTCATCCCTCCAGGACATCCCCATGCCTTTGGTCTGGGAAAAGGCGTCTGGGAGATGCATGACCAGGACGCCCTCGACTATGTCACGCATATGGTCTCTCCTCTGTTCGAGAACGAACTCATGAACACCAATGGCAATGGAAACCAAACATCCGAAGCCTTCAAGCGCCTCCATGTCTATGCCCACAAAATCGCTATGCTCTATGCTTGGTCTGACCGTTCACCCCTTATCCAACTTGCCCATGTCATGGCAGCTAAAATCGTCGTCGAGACTTCCCTTCGCTTCCTTTGTGATCTCCTCGCTAATGCCCAGCCTGAACTCCCAGCCCACGTCCTCGCAAGGAAAAACCTGGAGGAACTAGTGCTGTCAGCAGTAGTCAGCACTAAGACTGCACTAACTTTGAGGGAAATCTGCGATAAATTCAAACGCGCATGGGGCTATTCCAATGTCGCCGAAACAGTCGAAAGACTAGTGAAATCAGGCGTCTTGCGTGTCGCCATGGGTGGCCAACGTGGCACCAGAAAGGAGGTGTTTCTTGTTTAGCCTGTAGATGAGTTCGCTAGTGCAGTCTAGTGCAGTTACTGCTGACGCGTGTCCATATGTGTCCCTTTATATATGTGTGTGTATGTATATGAATATACTACACTTTTACACACACATTCATACACGTAGTCATAGACAGGGAGGTATACAGTCATCAGCAGTATCAGCAGTATCAGCACTAGATTTCGTACCCCAAACCTTTCCCTTACTCCCTCATCCCGGGACCACGTCCTTGCCCTCGCCCTTAGCCTTGACTATATCTACCCCATAGGAGGTCTTCCCCTTGCCTACCCCAAACAACCCCAGGATGTACCGTACAGTGAAGGTTATTGCCCAACGTATGGGTGTCACTAGTGACTCAGTTATGGCCCTTCATCGTGACTATGGCTTTCCTTTGTGGAGAGACTTTCCAGGTACGCGAGGTATCTGGTGTACTTCCGAAGACCTCATCCTTCAGTGGCAGTGGACCCGCGCTAGACTCGATAGAGAGTACTTAAGGCTGGAGAAATGCTGGAGAATGGAGCCGTCCCCTAATGGTCGCCCCCTCTTCGGCCGCCGTCGCTACCTCGCTGTCATGAGGCGGTATCGGAAGCTTGTCGCTGAGGGGGAGTGAGGAATTTTTGCCTTTAGACGTGTCTGCCCAACCTGGGTATTATGGCTATGTGACTATGGGTGCACGCCCCATAGTGGGTCTGCTGACTATTAGTCACCGCGTCTAGCTGGGGTTCCCTAGCGATTACGGTAGGTTACACCAGGCGTGGCACGGTAAGTGACCGGCGAGTGTCCAGTCTTGGCGCTATGTGGCTCCAAGTCCAGGCCGCGGGCATGGCCCTGGCCTAGTCTAGGCTAGGGGGGGGGGAGGGACAAACCCGGCGGTAGGGGTAGCGCTTCCCCAGTAGTACAGAAAATTACGCGCGCCGTATTTTTCACAATCGCCTTCGCTTGACAAGTTATCCTAACATCCATATAAGTTATCTATGCAGTATCAAAAGCGACCACTTTCCAGTCTCACGACGAGGTGGCATATTTACCATGAAGAGTCGGTATACTACGCGCCACAGGACGAAAAGAAAGATTTCGAAGAATTGCGGGGGACTGGGGACTCAAGGGTTTACATGTGGGGAGAAGAGGGGGGAGAGACATTGGTCTGCGTATCGACAGACAGCCCCAGGCTACAGAACAGGCTACGGCGGGCAATTCCGGGGCTGCGGGAATACTCGGGCAGTGTATTTCGTTTCACGCCGGACCTGCTCGACACGGTGGCAACTTTTATCAAGGCGAGAAAGAAGCGGGTAATCAGCGAAGAGCTACGGGCGAAGATGCAGGCACGAGGGCGCGCGCTAGCAGCGACGAGGCGTGACAACTCTCTAGTTGCGGCCACCTAAAACCGACGAACGCGGAAAAGACGGGCCAGTGACTGAGCGACTGGCCTTACGCGAGAAGAACGGGGGGCAAGCGGATGAGGCGTAAGACACAGGAGACGTTACGATTGATTTTAGGGATATTAGAGGAATTAGGGACAGCGAGTCCCGGGGTATTGGGGGAGTTGAGGGAGATAGCGCGGGGGATAGTAGAGAGGGAGAGGAGAAATGGAAATGGAGAATTAGGAATTGAGAATATAGAGGGGGCGGTGGGGATAGTATTGCGGCGGATTGAGGACTGGGGGGATGAGGGCCCGCGAGAATTTGTGACAAAATACTTAGAGTCTCTGCTCTTAGAGATACGAAAGGACAGGCAGGATGCGACCGACATGTGAGCAGCCGGGGTGTAAGTCGCCGGCGGTATTCAAGGTGTATCGGGCGGATAAGATTGCGCCGAAGCTTTTCTGTTCTGGGCACTTAGCGGAGAAGGTAGGGAAATACGAGTTGCGGGCAGAGAGGCTGAAGTGAAATGAGAATGGAGAATGGAGAATGGAGAATGGAGAATGGAGAATGGAGAATGGAGAATGGATAAGTGAGAATGTATCACTCGGACACTGGGATCTTGGTGGTATTGGCGCTGCTGGTGGTTGGGTTCGTGATAGCGGGGCTAGCGGTGTTATGTGGGTAAGGGCAGAGAGGTTCAAGTGACATGGCTTTACCTACGCAAATAAGTGAAGTCGGGAAATTCGTAACGGACCTTGACTATCTTGAACTGCGCGCGTTCTCCAGTAGGAACTGCACCCTTGAATATTCCGGAGAGGTAGTGATCGAGGATGGGGTCCGCGTGTTCCAGCAGACACAGCAAGTGCTCACGGGTGACCGCTTGCTAAAAACCGGGACACACAAGCTTCCAGTGGGGCTCCTGACGCATTGGCAATGCCGCATTTTTACCGGAAGCGTGAGAGTGGGGCAAGTCTTCGTGAAAGCGAACCTGGTGCGAGTGGCAAACGAGATAAGAACGCGCCGCGCGGTATTATTTAGCGGCTATCCGGATCAGTCTACAGACCTTGTCTTCCCCTGGGGCTCACTCCAGCCTAGTCTATCGGGCTTTGGAGCTCTCAGGAACGTAATAGGAACAATGCCTGCACCCGGAGCAGAGATTGTAGAGATAAGTCCGACAAACGCGCACTGGAGGGTAGTAGGATTCCGGGCAACTCTGACAACAAGTGCCGATGTCGCCGATAGGGAAGTTACGCTACAAACTGGCGCCTTATTTGGAGATAAACTGATCATTCCCTCACCACTTGTACAAAAAAAGAGCGAAGTAAGGATGTACCACTGGATGGTAAATGCTCCTAATTATGTAGGGGTAGGAAATCATCATGTGATCTTCTTCCCTGAATATCCGGGCCTTGCACAACAGGTAACACTACAGACTCATACCGAAGGGTTGCAGGCGTTGGATGAGTGGAGTGATGTGGAGATAAACGCGAGGGAATGGATAGAGATATGAAATTCCAGTGTCAGACGTGCAAAGGAACGTACGTGGACCCGTGTGAGGATAGCATGCTGTATTTTCACGTATGTCCAGAAGGAAAGATTGAGGGAAGTCTTCTCGATGAAACGAGAAGGTTCGTCCCGTTTAGTGATCGGCGAAACGAAAATATGAACACGCAAACAGGCAAAATGGAGAGTGAAGGAAAAGGGCGCAAAGAAGTGGTGGGTTGAAAAAAGAAGGGCCAGCAATCCTCTGGGGAAGGAGGGAAACCAGAAGACAGCTGGCCCACATGCGACCCAAAGGGGATAGTAGTCAAGGAAAAGGAAGGAGTCAAGAGTAGGATGAGACCTTTTTTTGTGGTGATGGCAATGATGATACTGGCGAGCCTGGTCGCGATAGGGTTTGTGGCATGGGCGCCATAAAGGGCAAAGATCCAAACCGAGTACCGGTGAAGAAGCCCAACTCAGGGCGTCGAGGTGCGCCGCGGAACGCAGACGGGTCGTTCAAGGCGAAGGCGGAGGACGTGGATAAGAAGAATACAACGGGCTCGAAGCCTGGGGTAGGGCATCGGCCCTCAGACAAGACGATCGCGAGCAAGCCATTTCTGCCCGCGGCGTTATTCAACACGGCTGGGATCGACTTGAATCATCCGATCGAGGGTCAGAAGGGGAAAGCGGTGGAGACGTATGGGGACGTGATCATGCGGGCGGCGAACAAGGGGAGGACGTATGACTTGGACCCGATGTTTGACGTATTGACGAACGAGGCGAAGTTCCTGCGCACGCTGGTCGAGTCGATGATGGGGGACGACTTGAGCGAGATGAACACGCTGAGCAAAGCCAAGGTGGCGGCCCAGATATCGACGAGTTTCGACACGATCATGCGGGGCATTGAGTTTGCGCAGGGGCGGGCAGATAGCAGGCCTGGGCTCTTGTTGCAACAGGCCACCATGGAAATGCTCAATGATCAGGAGCTGGCGCAAATGGAAGCGATGTACGTGAAAGCGCATAGAAGAATTGAAAATGGAGAATTGAGAGATGATAGTGAACAAAAACCGACTCATACACCTCCTGTTCTGGCTATTGAGGCCGAGTTGGAGGACGACGATGATTTTCCTCGTGGGGCTGACTTTGATGAGCCTCGGGAGAGTGCCGGAGGTGAGCGCTCAGACAGTCGTTGACTTAAACAAGGCGCGGATGACGTGGACGTGGACGCAAGGGACAGGGGGGCCAGTGACGGCGTTTCGCGTCAAATGCGGGGCGACGAGTGGGAGTGAAGCGATCCTGGTCAGCATACCGGATCCGCTCGCGCGCTCCGTGGCGGTGAACACGGTGGTGGGGACTGGCAAGTCATACTGTCGGGTACACGCCGCCAACGCCTACGGCGAAAGTGGGGCCTCTAATGAAATTTTTTTAGATGCCGGGCTCGTTCCCGCTGTACCTGGGAGTCTGTTGGTGCAGCCGTAGCTGTCGCTCCGCTTCGGTGCGAAGCGGAAGTGGGCAAGCGATGAAAGACGAGGGAACTGAGGCGAGTATTCGAGACATGCTTGACGCCTTGTTCCTTCGGCCGGAACAACGAGAAAGACACCTTGAAGAAACAAGCCCCCATAGACCTGCTGACGCTGGACGCGAAGTCTCCTTTGTGGAAAATCTATCAGGAGAAGTGTCGCCGGTCTGCCCATTTCTTCATCTTTGGGGGCGTTCTTCGGACGAAAGATGAACACGACTTGCAGCATCCCACAAAGACGCTGCCACAAGAGCCCTACTTGCGGGTGCTGCTTGATTTTCTCCTCGTCTCGGGCCGCATGCTGAACCCGAGAGACGCGCAGTGGGCGCTGGCAGCTGGCTACGAGAGGGAGTTTCTCGACCACCTGTTCACGACCTCGATTCTGTTCGTGGAGAAGTCACGCCAAGTGATGGCAACGTGGCTGGTGTGTTGCTACCTCCTCTGGCGCGCGCGGTCGTATCCCCACCAGTTGATCCTCGTACAAAGTAAACGAGAAGATGACGCGGCGAATCTGGTATTTACCAAAGAACCAACGATGGCGCGGATGAGCTTTATGGAGTCCACACTGCCGGAGCCATTACGGCTGATAGTGTGGCCCAAAGGGGGGAGCTATGCGCACCTGTATTTCCCGAACGGGTCACACGTCTGGGCGATTCCCGAGGGAGGCGGGATTGTGAGATCGAATACTCCCAGTGTGATCTTCAGCGACGAAGCCGCCTATCAACCTGAGTTTGGCGATGCGTTCACCGCAGCCTTACCTGCGATCATGGGCGGTGGGCAAGGTATATTTGTTTCATCGGCCAATCCCGGCGAGTATTGCGATCTTGTGGAAGGAGATATCTCATGATGATTGTCATGCCGAAACTGACGACAATGCCTCTGCTCGTTGCGGAGATTACCGTAGGGGTATTACTCTGTGGCCTCTTCCTCGTGTGGCTGTGGCACAAGGGGAAGATCGGGAATGCCCCATGATTCCGGGTCTTACCACCCGGATCACGTCGGCAGGTCAGGCCGTGGTGCGTCTGCACTATAGCGCCGACACAGGAAAGCGGCCCGGCTCTAAGGCCGGTGACGCCTGGCTTGCCGATTCGCTGCGGAGCTACCCGGGGGGATTCCAGAGCCCGCGCTGGGCGAAGGAAATGGAAATAGACTATGGGGCGTTGGGCGGTACAAAGTTGTTCCCGTCTTGGCCCCAGTGGTCGCAAAATGGCCGGATCGTGGTGCCATTCTTTATTCCGGAGGGATGGAAGCTGTACGGCAGCTATGACCACGGGTGGCGGAACCCCGCTGGGTATCTTGTACACGGAATCAACTATGACGGCGATATCGTCACGTTATGGGAGTTTTACGGGGCGAGCGTGCCAATCGGGGCCATTGCCGCGATCATAAAGGGGGCGACGACGACATTGACAGACGGCAGAGAGTTTGAGGGGAATCCCTTTGCGGGCAAGGAAATCTATCGAATTGCCGACCCTTCGATCTGGGCGGAAGGGCAACCGCAAAGCGATAACACCTACAAGTCTGTCTATGAAGCATTTCGTGATAACGGCGTGCTTTTCAATCGTGGTGAACGCGGTGGCGATTCTACCGTGGCGAGTTGGCTACTGGGCTGGTTCTGGCAGGACCTGGAACACCCTCGCTATCGGATCACGCAGGCGTGTCCTAAGCTGATCTGGGAGATAGGACAGCAACGGTACAAGGAGTTTAGCGCGCGGATCGCCATGAATCGGGACCAGCCGGAAGAACTAGTTGACAAGGACAATCATTTGTGGGATAGCTTGAAATATTTCCTCCGCCGCTTTCCTCCCACGCCACGGAAGGCGAAACCTCCTGCGCCTTCTGCTACGTTTGGGTGGTGGAAGAGGCAATCGCTCAATGACAGGCAAGAGCTCGAAGTAAGAAGCTTCCGCGTAAAGGCGTAGTATATGGAAATGGGAAAGACTGACGACACGGCAACGCGCGAAAAGGTGTACGATCGCTGGCTTCGGAGGGTAGAGCGCTCAAAAAAGGTCCGCAAGGAATGGGAAGTGCGTTTTCGGGTGGCGGACTGCGAGAAGTATCTACTCGGGGAACAATGGGGCATAGGCGAGCGTAAAGAGCTGATTTTTAACAACTTTCTGGCCACGGTGAAGACGATTCAGCCCTCTCTGTTCGTGGCGAACCCTAAGTTCCTGGTACGCCCTAAGCCTGGGCATAAGGCCGTGGCTACTGACCGCATGGCGGCGCAAGGAGAGGGCATATTGACGGCGATCGCGACTCAAGATCAGCATCTCGAGTCAGCCGCAAACCTGGCCATTCTCCAGTGCTTCAGCCGGGTGGCGTGCCTCAAATCGGTGTATGACCCCACGTTAGAGCGCAACCCGCAGGGAGGACAACCGATCTTTGAGACGAATGAAGCTGGCCATCCTCGGCTAGATCCGGCGACTTTTCAGCCGATTATCGATCCGATGACAGGGCAGCCAGCGATGAATCAAGAGACTGGTGAGCCGCTGATGGACTCCTCGCAGGCGCAACCGTTGCAAATGAAAGACGAGGAGACTGGCGAGCCGTTGTTTGAGCCTGACTTTGTGGTGACTGACGAGGTGTACCGCTGGGAATGGGTTGACGCGACCAAGCTGCTGTTGCCGGACGAAGGCCCGGACATGCAGAAATGGCCGTGGGTCGGCGAGGAGATAACGGTGCCATTATCCGAAGCGAAAGAAGATCCGCGCTTCCCGAAAGACCTGCGTATGCTCCTTAAGGCGAATCAGGGGAGCGAGGATGAACGCCGCGGGATGGACGCCGGTGAAGACGAAGACGAAGAAGACCAGGTAGTCAAATACTACGAGATTTACGACTTGAAGAAACAGAGGTGGCTGGTGATCGCACCCGACCAGACATTCAAGGAGGCGCTGATTGACGATAATTTACCTCCAGGTATTGAAGATCACCCCTACAGCATCCTGCCGGGCTGGATTCCGATCATAGGGCCTAAGCCCTGCCCTTGGCCGATGCCATACACGGCCTCTTGGCTCGATCCCCAGCGGGAATATAACATCCGCCGCCAACAGATGGTGCAAGGGGCGAAACGGAGCGCACGGAAGGTAATTTACGATGACGCGACCTTCGATGATCCCGATGAGGCGGTAAAGATGTTCAAATCACCTTACGACATGGAGGCGGTGAAGGTGCGGGACCTGTCGCGTCCGCCACAGGTGCTTGCGGAGCCTGACATTAACAACTCAATCTATCGGGACGTATCCGCGTTGCAAAACGACTGGATGATTATCACTGGCCAGCCTGGCGCGCGTCAGGGGTCACCGTCCGGCTCCACGGCGACGGAAGTGGGCTTTATGGAGCGGGCCGCGAATCTGCGTGATGCTGACCTGCAAACTGGGGTGAGGAAATGGTTGACGAATGCCGGGCTGAAAATGCTGAAATTGGTGCAAGCGACCATGACCCTCGATATGTGGGTGAGGATCAAAGGTTTCGATGACAACGAAATCAAGGAATATGCGCAGAACGTCTACGGCTTGACCCCGCAGACCTTGCGTTACTTCCCTGGCCTCCGTGACGCCATGGCTGAACGCCTAGGACAGCAGAAGTGGCAGACCGTTACTCGCGAACAAATTACTTTTGACGGGATTGTGGAAGTGGTTCCGGGTAGCTTCCGCCCACGTAATCTCGATGTCGAACGCGAGCAGTGGATGGGGTTCTTGCAGGTGATGGGGCAATTCCCGCAGCTTGCTATGTCCAGGGAATTACTCGCAGAAACAGCGGCAAAATTTGACTTTGTCTCGGAAAGAATGGTGGAGGAATTAGCGGCCTTAGCGCAGCAGATGATGAGCCAACAAAATGAAGTGGCGGGTCGTGAACAGGGCGGAACCAACGGCCAGGGATCGCAGCCCCCACCAGGTGGGCCGCCACCCGAGGGGCCACCGCCAGAAGGAGGAATGTAAAGTGAAGATACGAGGGAACCGAACCTATATTACCGTGGGCGTAATAGCCGCCGTCCAGATTGCGCGCGCGTTTGACTTGATAACGTCAGAAATGGCCGAGACCGCGACGAACCTGCTGCTTGGCGGCGGCCTTGCGTTCCTGCGCGCCGGCGTGAAAAACGTGATTTGGCTCCCACGCCCGATCCTTCGAGCGGGCGGGGAGCCAAGCTCTGCTTGGCTGGCTCGCTGACCAACGGAAAAGGAGATTCCTTGCTAAAGTTGCATGACTATCTCTGCCCGAACGGGCATGTGGCCGAACAGCTTATTGAGAGTACTCACGATGCGGTAGCGCAGTGTGAGACGTGTGGCGAGTGGGCGCGCAAACAAATCGGCGGCATTGGCCGTATGTTGTGGTACGAAGAGGGTCGGTCGCGCATGGACCATCACCTCGGCCATAAGCCGCTTGAAATCACCAGCGAGCGGCAACACCAGAAGCTGATGAAAGAAGCCGGCGTGACCTTAGCGGGTACGCGGCGAGGAATGCCCGGTCAATGGGTCTAATCGAGGAGGCGAACATGAGTATGGCTGGCTGGATTGATCTGAAATGCCACGGCTGCGGTGGCGACCTTTTCACGCAGGCAGTGAAGATGGTTTGGAAGCGTGGCTCAGGCGCAACGCCAAGCCCAGCCGGCATGAGGTGCATAAAATGCGGCCTTACTGTGGACGTGGGAAAGATGACTTCCAGGTTAGAACTGGATGAGGCGAAGCGCTTAGTCGCCTCGCTCGAAGAGGCAGGACATTGAAATGCTTAGACTTTTAGCATAGAAGAGGAAATATGACAAATTTTCGATACTGGGGGACACCGCTCGCGGACTTTGTGAAGCGGTTCGTCCAGGAAGAGAACGGCCAAGTAGGAGACGCGGGAATGGTCGGCGGCGGCGCGGACACGTCTGGGGATAGCCAAGAGGCATCGTTTGACGGGTTTAGTGCTGACGACGAAACAACCGGCATGACGATACGCGAAGACGCGGAACCTGCTCAGGCGCAACCGCCCGCGCAGGTGACAGAAGAGCCCTCCTTTATAGACGTGGCGAGTCTACCGCCTGAGCTGAAGCCCCACTGGCAGAGGATGCATAGGGCCTATACTCAGTCCCTGGAGAAATCGCGCGCCTATCAGGATAAGGCGGGAATCGTTGATCGTTTTCAGAACGATCCGCAGTTTGCCGCGCAGACCGTGGCTCAGTGGGCGCAACAAAACGGCGTCCAGTTTGCCCCCCGCGGTCAACAGCAAGCCCCACAACAACAGCAGCAGGGCGGCGGCGCTCCTGCCAATATCGTGGAGGCAATGCGGCAGCAGCTCAGAGCGACAACGCCAGAGCTGGAATGGATGGCTCCCTCACTGGCTCCGGCCATGTGGGCGGCTATTCAGCAGGCCGTAGCTCCCCTGGCTCAGGCGCAATTGCAAAGCCAGCAGGGGCAAGAACAAGCGCGCCAGCAACAAATGCAGGCCCATTACGGCCAGCAGTTGCAGGCGTATCAAAACGTAACAAATCAACTATCGGAATCGCACCCGGGCTGGGAAGAACGCGAAGATGAGATGACGGAAATGCTGAACTTCTTCACAAGCCCTGAGCTGCACCACCCTCAATATGGCAGCAAGGTCGAGCTTCTGTTCAACCTTGTGACCGGGGGGAGTGCGGCAACGCAAAAAGCCGTGCGTCGTATGAATGATGCGACGAGGCTCCGCGCGGGTAGTGGGCAGGTGGGACGGGCGGCAGTGGCCAACGTCTCGGAACGGGTTCGGAACGCAAGCTCTCGCAGTGATGCTTTTCGCATTGCCGGCGAGGCGGCGATTGCCCAGTTAGGATAGTCCAGGCCGCGGTTCGGAAGAGGTGGAAGATGGGTTTCCTTCGGAAACTATGGCAGGGTGTGGTAGCCCTGGCAGTCCGCGAGGAAGGGCAAGTGCCCTCTTCGCTGACTGACTCCTACGACGCCCTTTTGACAACCACGCTACGTAATTATCAGCCCAAAATGCGAGATAATATCACGCGGGGCAATAAGCTCGTTTCGTGGCTCAAGTCTAAAGGTCGCACGCGCAAAGTAGATGGCGGGGAGCGAGTCCAAATCCCGCTCATGCATGCGCAAAATGCAACGGCAGATATTTATTCGGGGTACGGGTTACTCGACACCACGCCAACAGACGGCATCACGTCGGCGTTCTACGAATGGGCGCAACTCAGCGTGTCGATCTCTATCGCGCGCAGAGAGAAGCGGCAGAACAGCGGCAAGCACAAAGCGCTTGACCTGCTCGAAGCCAAGACTATGCAGAGTGAAGCCAGCTTAAAGGAGCTGCTTAATAACTGTTTGGTCGCGGGTCGTATCACGAGCGGTGTGTCCGGCGCAAGCGGACAGTTCTCCGCTAGGGTTGGCCGCCTCGATAGTGGTGCGGCAGGGCCTTTGCCTCTCGCGGTACTGATCGACGTGACCAACAGCCGGAGCGTGGCGGTGGGGAATATCAATCCCAACACGTATTCGTTCTGGCGTAACGTGGCAACCTCCTCGACGGGAACTACGTGGGCGGCGTTCAAGTCGGAGATGAACGCCATGTACAACACCTGCGCGCGCGGGAGCGCGGGGGCCCCCGATCTAATCATCGCCGACCAGACTGGGTGGGAAACGTACTGGGCCGCACTCCAGACGCAAGAGCGCTACATCATCGACAGCAAGGAGACCGTCGATGTCCTGGGCGGCAGCGATGCCCTCAAGTTCCGTGGCGCGGCGATTGTCTGGGATGAAGTGGTTCCTGATCCTGAGACGAACGCCGAAGTCGTGTCGGCGGTCGGTACGATGACGGCCTCGACGATGTACTTCATCAACTCCGAAGCGTGGGAATACATTGTAGACTCACAGACGGATATGATCACGACGCCGTTCTTACGGCCCGAGAATCAAGATGCTTCTGTAGCACAGATACTCCACATGTGTTGCGTGGGCGTGAACAATCGCCGGAAAAATGGCGTATTGTACGGGATCTCCCGGTCGATCGTGGCGTAAGTGGTGGCGGGGCGTGGTAGCCCCGACATACGTAACAAAACGGGAGGAGTGGGAG
>ERZ1292642.116-Hain-H14-01um-R1-116-length-47538-cov-7_pt1 | contig 47538 bp, 71 predicted proteins | sample MGYA00564403_ERZ1292642 | MGnify/ENA primary metagenome ERZ1292642 (study PRJEB36523, sample SAMEA6512643) | groundwater metagenome | collected 2019-01-09 | study: AquaDiva: Metagenomics assemblies of 32 groundwater samples
CATCAATCTTCATTACTGCTGGAACGTCAACAGGACCAGTGCTTGACTCTCCGAAAGCTGCTGACTCCGTTGTCTCGCATGTTACGCCTTGGAACGGAGCGGGAGCAGTAACTCTAGTTCCCTGCGGAATAGGGAACGCGCCGTATGAGTCAGTCGGCCGCGTAAACCTAAGGCTGCCAACAGCTGCGTTAGCTGGCTTACGAAGAAGCCCGTACCGATCGTATGCAAGAAGATCAAGAGACTGGCCTTTTGCAAGGCGAAAGAGAAGACTCTCGAACGCTTCAATGTTCTGACGACTTACAACCTCTCCAGCTCCTGCACAACAAGCGACTAGAAGGTTAAGGTCTCCCCCTTTCACGTCAACTAGATCAGGATCAAGATCAGGACGAAGCGCGTAGATTCGCCGCTTGGCGATCTCAAACAGCTCTTTCGCGCTTAGGAATTTCATAAGTCTCCAAAAGACATAGAATCGAAAGATCGTAGCCTATTGTTGACACGGGCGCGAATATTCAGAATCACCAGCCCGCGCGGATCTACCTGTATCCCTACAGTTATCTGTTGTACGTCTTTCTGTTGTCCTAGCTTGTTTTCTATCTTTCCTCTCATATTGATCAGTGACGAACTTCTAGCTTCGCTCTTTACTTCAAGACCTACTCCCCAATCTTCGCCAAGGTGATAGAATCCATCAGGACGAGCTGCTAGCTGTCTGTAGAACAGCTTTAGAAGTGTATCTTCTCCCTCAGAGAATGTATATCCTCCGTCTGCAGCAGGAGTAAATCCGCCGATCTCTTTTGCGTTGTTCTTGTAGTCAGCAGGAGCGCGCGCTCGGTCTACTAGCTGGAGTGTCTCTTGAAGCTCATGAATAAATCCAACGCAAGAAACTGAATCGTCTTCAAGAGGATCGGTGCCAGTTACATCATAGATGTTTTCCGCAGAGATTGTGAAGCTGTTGCGCCTGTCCGTCTCTCCCACGACTTGGATCTTTACTTGCGTCGCAGAGTGAAAGAAGACGCCGACGACCTTTCGATCGCCATCAGGATCTTCAACTATCCAGTTTAGCTTTCTGAATCCAGACTTGAGCGGCGAGGCGTCTACAGTCTCAATGCCAGTGTATCCGTCAGCGTTTGTTTGCGGAAGGTGGTCTTCGTAATCTCCAAGGTCATAGTACGGCCTAGAGAATGTAACAAGAAACGTCTGACGTCCTATTGCTTGAGCGAAGATTAGAGCAAACTGCGCAGGAGCCTCAAAGACCATTGAAGAGTCACACTCATTAAGTGCCAAGTCTTGCGGACCACTGACAGTGAGTGTATTTGTTCCTTCAACCATCGGCTCGTTGAAAGTAACATCGACCATCCTTGCGTTGATTCTAACAACAGAAGCAACGGTTAGTCCTGCTACAGAATAGTTGCCTGTAAGAACAAGTGCAGCGTTATTCGTCATATCCTCAGAGAATTCTACTCTGATAACATACGAAGTTGCGCCGCTTATGTCCTCTAGTATAGGCGCTGTTCCATCACCTTCCCATGATGATTCGCTCATGTAAGCCCCGGAACGCCAGACACGGTTACAGTGTACACTTGACCAGTTGTCTGTTCACGGTCAAGCGTTAGATCAACGTAGGAGCCATCTTCTGCTGGAGTAACTTCTGTAACCTCCAGAGCTACTCCAATATCAGGAGACTCCTTTGTGATTACCCAGTTAGCAACGTTTACAAGTTCAACTTCTTCAGGATCAGGATTAGGTCCTCCTGAGAAGTCAACTCTAACAACAGTGTCACTCTGAACAGTTATAGTGCCCAAAACTGTAGGCTCTATAGCTTCGTATGGGCCAACGTCAGTAGGATCTGCTCGACTAACATCGTCTATTGTAGTAGTAACGCTAGAATCACGAGCTACGTATCTGAATCCTGGAGCTGTTGCACTTGTAGTGAAATCGAAGTTATCTGCGTCAGTGTATTCAGGATCAGTTGATGTTAGATTGCCTCCTCCATCTGTTCCAGCGAACACTGTTCCGAATGTACCATGAGAAATGCATTTCGTATAAGAACCGCCGCCAGAGGCATCTATAGCATGAGAGCCGCTCGTGCCAGTGTTTTTGAAGGAACATGCCTTGTATTCTAGCAGTCCAGTCATAACCTTAATGCCGCCACCAGTATTCCACACTCCTTGAACGGCGCAATGGTATACATAAGTGGAAGTCAAGAATGCGCCAGACTGAAATGGAATATTAGTTGGCAGATTTGCCCAGCAGTTCTCAATCCATGAATAGTTAGACAGAACCTGTATCGACTGGCCAGAAGTCTTGAATGTGCATTTCTCGACAACGCCAGGATTAGCAAGTGTTCCGCAGAGCTTAATGCACTTCATTGCTACGTTGCCGACGAAATCGCATCCTCTGATGTTAGCGGTGCATCCTCTTTGCGTTGTGTCAGCAACCATGCGAATAACGCCATTCGTTGCAGCCGTCCATCCTTGGAATACGAGATTCTCAAGTATAGGTATTCCTGCTGAATCAGACTTCATTATACTGGCCATATTTACAGCTTGAGCTGCGCCAGTAGAAGTGAACACAGGCTTATCGTTAGGATCTGCAGCTCTAACCGTAGCAGGAAGAAGCCATCCGCCATCAGTTGCTGCGAATGAAAGAGCCTCATTGTATGTTCCAGGATCTACTTCAATGATCCATCCACCTAGCTTATCGGCTGCAGCTAGAGCTAGAGTGACGCTTGCGTAATCTGCTGGTACGTTTACTGTAGGCATCTTATATTCTCTCCGGTTAGTCGGCGGAAACCCTCGCAATCCGACTTGACCGATACCGTTTGGAAGCTTCGCGCGTGGCCATAGAAACCAACGTGGGCGCGCCAAAGCGTATCGCTCGCACCTATAGCGCACCTTTGAGCGACTAGGCTTTCTCGTGGACTATTCACTTGTTCCACCTATAACAACACGAGACGAGCCTTTTGTGATCTTGCCTGTCAGTGACGTAGGAGGATCAGCCGGAAAGCCAGTTACTCCTGCGCTAGCTGCAAGAGCTAGACATACAGCATGAACTTTTGCTATCCACGCCCAAGCTGTTGCGTCTTCAGTTGAAGTTGACTTAACTTCATCGTTCTTGCGAGCTGCAGGACTAGATGCTGCGCCTCCGCGAGAGGCTATGTTAACACTTGCTCCTGCAGGAGCAATGATGTGCAGTGATGATGGATTGGCGAGTACTGCAGCCGGAAGTGGAATATCCTCTGCGGAAGGCCCTGCCTGCCCGTAGAACGTTCCATTTGCAGTCTGAAAGATAAGAGCAGACTGTCCAGGTCTAGGCGGACCATAGTACAGAATAGCTCCATTGCCGTCACCAGGATAGACCCACTTTACGCTAACGATAGGAGATTCTACGTCTCCAGTGTTAGACGTAATCTCAGCGTCTACTCCTGCAACTTCAACGTCTGCCCACCATGAAGAGTCCTCCATTCTGACGGAGTTTTGTTTGGTAGAAACGCGACCTTCAGCTATGAAAGCTGTTCCTTCCATTACTCTACCCCGCCTTCAGGAGGAGAGACTTTAGCTGGAGTGTTAGCAACAGCTTTGAAAGTCTTAAGTCCTTTCTCTTTCACTTCATCCCACAACACTTCATACCAGTTATGAAACTCAATCTTGCAGTTATAACCTGAAGCTGCTGTGAACTTGTGACTAATGTTTTTCACACGGTAGAATCGCTGACGCTTAGCGCGTCTAAGCATTTCAACAGCCATGCGACGATATGTATCTCCATTGTCACTGTCGTCTCTGTCGTGATGTTCAAGCCAACGAAGCAATCTCTCCTCTGAGATCGTCTTTGTCACAGAAGCGTAATCCATCATCTTTGACACGCTATCCGGTATGTACTCTATCGGTTCGCCTGCTCGCATGTAAAGCAAGTCAGGATCGTCGTTATCTCCACCGTATGAGTATATATCCGTTGTGTTGATGTGACCTGTAAACTCCTGACGCTTAACGACTTCCCATAGTTCTTGAGCTAGTCTGGTAAGAGTTTGAATATCTGACGGCCCGTGGACAGGAACAACAACAATCTTTTGCTGCTGTTCCTGTCCATTAGGAGTAAACGCAAGCGAACCGCTCTTTATTACGTCCACAGGCGGCCAGATTGCAGTTTGTGTTCTTCCTGCTTCTGACGCAACGACCTGAATGGCAGGAACTGATTTTCCTCCAAGATCGCGAGATAGCTCTTCGTCAGTTATATCTCTACCGCTAACGAATCGTCTGACGTGGCTAACTTCACCATCAAACTCACGAGAGAATCTGACGTCTTTCCAATACTCGCGACCTAGGAATGTCTGAGCGTTACGTAGAACTACTGATGTTCCTTCTACGTTCGGAATCCATCCTGCTCCAATGCAAACATCAACAATGAGATCCCAATATGAGATATTGTTGAACGTCTTAGGCATATGCCTAACTTTGCTCTTCTTCTTTTTAGAAAAAGACTGAGTCTTATGAAATGCCTGAGAGCTTTCAGCAGGAGGAGTGTCACTGTTTCCAGCTGCATTTGACATTGAAACAACCAGATCAATGTACTCTCTTATGACAGGATGCGTCTTTATGAGCGCGAACACCCAATCAACAAGATTAAGATCAGTATCTGGCAGATTGTTGTAGACACTCGTAGGAATCTTACTGTCTAGTAGGATCTGAGTTAGGTCTCTACACTCAAACGATATGTTTCCGTTCTTGCCTTTCCATGAAACTGAGTCAGCAAGGCCAGTGAACATTGCCTTATCGTGAGTCTGAGATACTACGCTAGAAGCGTCAACCATCCTATCTCTGTCTAGTTCTGTGATTCCTTTTCTGAATCCTTCAGGAGTAACTGTTCCTCCATATATCTGAACAACTGCGCCTTTGACTGTTGTAACATCGATCGGCATGTGCGAATACATGACTTCTAGCTTGCATGTATCAGCTACCATATGTCCGGCGACTTCAAGATCAACACTGACAGGCCAGACTCTACGTGAAGCTCCTTGGAACTGTTCGCCAAAGAACTTAGCTTTTAGCCACTTTGCGTGCTGAGTGATGATCATTCCAGGAGCGTTCATTGCTTCCTGAAGTTCAGTCGGCAAGATCAAAGCATTGTTATCTAGCTTGATCGTGATGGTAGCCATGAATGATGGTTGAAACTTAGGCATGAGCTTAGCCTAGCTTCTTTGGAATGAGAACTATCTGTCCAGCCTCAAGAATAGGATATGAGATATTGTTGAATCTCGCAAGCTGCGGCCACTTTCCGAAAGAACCATAGAATCTGGTTGAAAGCTGACCGATGTGCTGTCCTTCTTCTCCAACGACGACGTCTCTGATATTACTTACTGCAAGAGGATTAGATATCGTCTCAAGACGAGTAATCTCCTTGTTCAGTGCGTACAGGTTGTCTATCGTTGTCTGACGAATCTCATACTCTGACCTGATTAGACCGAACGACGTAAGATTAGCGTTTCCAACTCCTCCACTGAACTGTGTTTGGTATCCGTCAACGATAGAAGCCCACGCAGCCATTTCGGAAACAGCGTTAGACTCCCACGTAAGGAGAATGTCGTCGAAAGACGCTCTAATCTCCAACAACTGCTGAAGTACGTTACGCGCAATCTCGAATGGAGTGCGAACTCCGCGCGCCAACGTCTCGTTGATTTTCCGCAGGGAGTTTACGGCTTCGTGTACGCGACCAAGCTGCATTTGGACTTTCGCCATGAACGCAAACACGTCGCTAACAATCGGTATCTGATACCCGCCGACTACTCCACCGATAGGATCGAATCCAAGAGCACGATCTAGAAAGTTCGCGTAATCGCTAAGTCTGTCAGCCCAATCACGCTCGTATACTCCGATGAACGTGTCAGTTGACAGCTTTGACTTTCCTACGCCTACCTTGTATGACTCCCAATCGACAGTCATCTGCCATGAGATATCGTTAGTGTCGCTTACGTCATAGTGGAACGACTTAAGCATTCCACGTCTTGTGCGGCCCATCCATGTTACGTCAATGATTGTAACAGTAGCACGCAGAGCGTCCATCTTCTCGCAAAGGTTCAATAATGCGCTATCAGGATTTATTCTCATCTCAGATGACAAACCCACTAGGACTAGTGGGTCGTCAATGAATTCGCGCACTGCTCCTTGCAGCATGATCTCGCCACGCTCTCCGTCAATGTACTCTGACTTCCATCTTCCTTTAAACTCAGTTGGAGTCTCTCGTGGATATAGCGCCTGAAACGTAGTAAGATTGTTACCAGCGAAATGAGCGGCTCCATATTCGGCTTCACCGCCCCAACGTACTGGTCTATGTGGCGTAGCTCGACCTGTCAGCACGATCCTTGAAGGATCGCTTATCATAGCTTCTTCTATAGCGAAGTCGCTCTGCTGCTGTTCTGGCCAAGCGTATCCTGCCACTTATTGCATCCTGTACTGACTAGGCATGAACTTTGACTGAATAGAAGTTGCAGCGATTTCGCCTAAGTCTTCAACGAACTCGATTGCAACACGATCAGGATCTACGTCGCGGAAATCCTGCTTTATGTTGAATGTTGAGCCACTGAAGTCAAACTTCTGTTCTTTTGTGCCAGTTGTCTTACCAAGGTATTTCTCTGCTGTAGCGTCAGCAGATTCATCATATGCTTGACCTATGATTTTGTCTCCAACGGCAACAACTCCTCTGAGTGACTCAACTGTCTGTTCAAGCTCTTGTGCCGGCTCTCCCCACTTTTTCCAATTCTGTATTGACTTAGCTGTTTCTATTCCGTAACCTTGTCCGCTTCCATCGCCAAGGTCTTCGCTTTCATATGCTAACTTGGCTGCTGTCTTAGCTGCTTCTCTTGCAGCTATATCTGTTGCGTTAGCACTAAGCCCTTGCTGTATAAGTGACTTTTTGTCTATGCCGCCAGACCAGTTAAGGATTTCACCTGTGTTCGGATCTGTTGCGTATTCAGCTTCAGTTCTAGCCTTACGTGAGACAGCGTATGCAACCTTCTCTCTCAGTTTTGACTCAGCTTCAGAGCCGTATATCTTTCCATAGGCTCTTAGGCTTTCCTCATGACTAGCCATTTTTGCAAGGTCGTTTGCTTCGTTAGTCAGCTTTGAGTATTTGCCTTTGTCCTCATTTGTTATTACAGACTTACCTTTGTAATAAGCATCTAGCTTTGCTCCGTTACCAGCCATGCCGTAAGCAATAGACGTTACTTTTGCCGCAAACTCGCCTATCGCTGTTCCCATGCTTGCGATTGCGCCTATTAGCATGATCGATAGATCGGCAAGGCCAGTCATAACTGACTTTAGTCCTTCTATTGCCTTTGAAGCTTCTTTCGCAGCGCCGCCCATCATGCCTTCTTGCTTAGCAAGTTCTTTCGAGCGACCAGTTATCATTTCAATGGCTACGCCTATTCCAAGAAGAGCCAGTACGCCTGATCCTGCAAGACCTCTTGCCATGCCAACTGTTCTTGGTCCGCCACCTGCCGCCATAGCAGCAGAAGTTCCAAGGGCGCCAGCCTGCATAACAGATCGTTTGGCGGCATTCTTAGCCAAGTACTGCTCAGCTGTTGCTCCTGGCATTCCGCTTTGAATGTTACCGAGCGCTCTTGACCTGATCATTCCGTCAGTCATGAATTCTCTACGTCCAGGACGAGCCATACCGAACGCGCCAATGCCAGTCAGCATTCCTCCTGCTTTCGCTCCAACTCCTATTTTCGTAATCTGAATTAGAACAGCTGCTATTTCTTTTAGCTTTGTCTTTGTTCTTTCTAATGAGTCTTTTAGCTTATCGAATGACTTTACCAGCCATTCGCCAGTCATTCTGCCTGTATCAGCCATTCTTCCGTGAGTAACTGACCATTCTCTATTGTATTTCGTTAGCTCTTTTGTAAGTCTCTGGAAGATCGGCTGACCAACTTCACCAGCGAAAGCTCTCCAGTTGTCAGTAAGAGTTTCAAGCTGAGCAGCGAATGACTTTGCGTATTCATCTGCAGCAACCTGCGCTCTGTTGAGATGTGTTTTGATGATCTCTAGTGCTTTCTTCGGATCTGCAGCGACTCCTTTCTTCTTGTCGCCCTTCGCAACTTTTATTGCAGCGAGCATTTCAGGATCTCTGAAGAAAGGAAGATTGATCTGGCGAAGGTTTGTATCTCCGCGAAGCATCTGGTTAAGGTCCATGGAGCCAGTCATAATGTCTCGTCCAGCCGCTTTTGTCAGCGGAACGAGCATTTTGATAACGTCCATTGTGTCTCTTGCGTTTCCTCCAACTGCAAGAATTGACGAATTAATTAGCTGAAAGCCCTGAACATACTCGTCAAAAGATCCTGCGGATCTAGCTGCGACGCGACGCAGAGCTTCAGTGATTGCAACAGCTCCGTGCATGGACTTAGTCCAACGGTCTGTTTTGTCTTTGACACCACCGAATGACTTATTCCAGTCAGTCATCTGGTTCAATGACATTGCGATTCCTACTCTAAACTCCTCTATTTTCGCGTTATACATGACGAGCGCATTGATGGCGCCATGCATAGCTCGTCCAGAAAGATACCCGACAAGCATCGTCCGCCAAGAGAACAAGGTCCGAACCATGTTCCCCATTCGGTTCGCTACGCCCGTCATGGAACCGCTCAGGCGACGCATCCCGGTGCTAGCGCGGTCCGCGCTACGTGCTTGCTCGTTGAGCGCCCTAGCAAGGTTTCTTGAAGTAGTTATCAGGTCTCTTGAGCGACGTTCAACCTGCTCCGTAGAGCGACGAGTCTGCTCAAATGTCTTAATCGACCGTGACGTTACCGTGAAGTCGTAAGCGATCCTGACTACACGTTGCTGCGTTGACACGGTATGTTTCCTAGCCCATCAAGCCTCTGGTCTTACCATGCAACTCTGCGACAGCATGAGACAGCCTAAGAAGCTTTCCTACTGGCAATCTCTCTACTGAATCCAATGATTGATTGCCTAAAGTCATAAGAACCACTATCGCATTCTGTATGCCTTCTTTATGAATCTTTGACTGCTCGATCAGTATCTTGTAGAACGTGTCTGAGTCAGGACGTCTTCTCCTGACTCTCTGTTCTTCTACCGAAGACGACTGGTCGAGTTCTTGAGAAAAAGCTCCTCTTCCTCGTCAGTTGCTCCGTTATGTTCCTGATATGCAGAGTTCATAAGAGAACGTCCGCGCTGACCTACTACACGATCCCAAAACGTCTCAACTTCGTGACGAACTGCTCTGAGGTCTCTACCGTCGATCTCTACAATTGATTCCTTAGTAAGTTCGCTCTGAAGCGTCTCGAACTTGAGCTTAGCACGAGCACGAGCACGAGCATCCTGCTTTGCGTCAAGCTCAACCATGCCGATAGCATGAGTATTGCCATCTTTGCAGAACTTAGGAATCAGCGTGTGTTCATAGATGACTTGGTCATCCGGTCCACCAGCTAGAGGAAGAGGCATCGGTGTAGGCTTCACTTAGAACTCCTTTAGGATTGATTACGAAAGACGCTGGAACGTGCTACTGCCCCAATCGAGAGACAGTCCTGTGTATCCTGCACGTCCAGAAATTTGCTGCTTGAAGTTACCGAAACGGATATCAGGAAAGAGAATCTTCGCTGACTCTGCGTCAGTAAACTGAAGTACTGTGATTAGGTCCACTTTGAACATCGTAACTTTACGCTGTGCTCTTGTGACAATGTCCGAAATGAAGTTCAGATACAATCTGCTTTCGATATGCATCGAGATTGAACCTGAACACCCGTTGAAGATATCGTCCTTACGGTCAGACCGCTCGTTCAGATAACCTTCAGACAGAAGTGTAAGATCGAAGTCAAACTCAGCCGACTGGATATCGGTAAGCTCCTCAACGACAGATCCGCTCTTGATAAGGCGGACGAGGCTTTCTTGTCCTTTTAGACGCTCAGACATTTTGATTGCCTCTTACTGTTCGTTAATCGTGACTTCAGAGCCGATTTCTGCATTCAGGAGAATGTTGTCCATGGAATTGAACATTTCTACCTGAAGGTTCCACGCGAAAATTCCACGAGCGTTGAAAGTGCCAGTGTTGCCACTGACAGAATCTACACTTGCGTTCTTGATTCGCTGACCTAGAATGAGATCGTTGTTGAACGATTCAATGATCGCAGTCACGATATCGCGATTCTCCTGGTTTCCATCGTCCTTAGCGAAACGCATAAGGCCAACGGCAAGAGTGTCGAGATAGAAGTGACGGAATCGACTGCGCGCAACACGAACGAGATTCGGGAACGTCAGCGGATTGATGGTCGTAACGCCAGACTGGAAAATGCCGCCATAGCTAGGATCAAGTCGAGGAGCGCAGATGCCAGCCTTCTTGAACAGCTTATAGTCAGCCTTAGTGAGCGGACCGATCGTACCGCCACTCTTTACTGCGCTTTCAAGACGAAGCCAGTTCTGAGTTCCAGTTTGCTTGCCAGGATTCTGCTCAGGACGAATCTGAGACATAAGCGAAGCAAGCGCTGTTGCTGCAGGAATGTCGCACATGCCGTCAACAGACTCTTCAGAGCTGACGAGCGGACGGAAGAAGTATGCAACACCAGGATATGCGTAAGATGCAACGTCAGAGAGTCCGACCGTAGAGTTCTGCGCACCGACACCCGTAGAAGCTCTTGCTGCGGTCTTTGTCGTTGCGAGAGGTGGACTCATGATTGCGTAGCAACCACGTCCGTCTGCTGTGCGCTGGATTGCAGTGTCACGACAAAGAGCCTGAAGAAGGCCGGCTGCTGCCGTGTTATCTGTCGCAGCTGCGCGAGCGTGAGTTAGGAGATTAAGTTCGCCAAGGAAGTTGTCATGAGACAGAAGCTTGTCGAACGCCTCTCCATATAGAACTGCCCACTGCGCTTCTGTGGAAGCCTTAGCGGTGGTGTCCGCAGGATTTGTGACTGTTAGATCGACAAACCCGTCTCCAGTTGGAGCATCTTCGATGACTACAATCGTTCCAGCAGTGGTTGTTTGGCTTGCGACGCATGGGCGCACCTTAATGCCGGAGACCGAGACTTCAGCTTCTGCGAACTCGCAGTCTTGCATAGTCTCGAACTTCTTGCCACCACCAGTGATAGTTACGATCGTACCAGCAGGAAGAACTGCTGCTGGAGCGTCATCCGTTCCACCTTCAACAAGCGTGTTGGCAGAGAAGTCACCGCCAAGAGGAGCCTCTCCAGTAGAGGTAACCAAACACTGAACCGATCCGTCCTCGCCAGTCGTAATCGTTGCAACAACGAACTTGCCTTCGCTGTCAACAGCAGTTCCGTATGTAGGCCCAGTCCCTGCGTCGAATAGCGTAACAAGTTCTGCTGCTGTAACTGCCGTGTTGTTTGCGACGTTACCAGTTCCAGTGGAGACTCCTGCAACAACTCCAAGAGCTGCGAGAATAGCTGCTCCTGAAGAGGCAAGAATCTCAAAGTTTGCGTCAGTACCCTTGATATCTGTGTCAATCTTGACGGTATCTGCGTCAGTTGCAACCATCTTGAGACCAGGGAACGCGCCAGCGACGTTGAACCATGCAACGTACTCTTCGATCGTGTCGATTCCGACAGCTCCATTCTTGGTATAAGTGTTGTCGCCAACCTTGATGTTCAGTGCGATTCCGTCAGCGGCGACGAAAGTTCCAGTTCCGCCAGTGACGCTAGCTGCAGTGTAGTTAAGAGTAAGCGTTACTTCGTCTGTTGCTTCAAACTCTACGATTACTGTACCGCCAGTCGCAATTGCGTTGAAGTTGAACGGACCTTCTGCTGTACGAATAGTGGCGAGACCAGGAGAAGAACGAGTGAATGTAACAACGCCAGTAGAATCGTCAACTGCATTGATTACAAGGCGCTTGAACTTCTGCTTTGCAACTGCAAGCCAACCGTTACCATCCTTGCGGAGATAAGTCTTGCCGCCAATTACAACAGTGCTAGTGGTGCCTACGTACTTTGAGTACGTACCGAAGTAAAGTTCGAGTTCAGAGAAAGACGTAACTTCGATCGGCTCAGGCTGCCACTTCTGGAACTCTCCAGTAACGCAGACAACGCCTGTACCTACGCCGTTCAGTGCAGCAGGCGTAACCTTCTCATTGATATCAATCCCTTCGATTTCAAGGATCGCGTCAATGTCCAAAACGCCGCTATGTCGTTCTACGTATCCAGGCATCTGCGCGCGCTCCTAGTTATCGCCTAAGTCAAGATCGTATTTGAATATAACTTGACCAGCAAGCTCAACCATTTTGACCGTAGGTACTTCAACGGTCAGACCGATAACTACGTTTACAACTCGTCTATCTTGGTCAGTTCCTTCGCCAGTGATAGCGAATCGACTTCCTTTGACTGTAAACCTAGCCATTCGTCCAAAGTATCTCTTGCCAAGATCAAGTCTTAGAGAACCAAACTTAGACGTATGAGGGTTCATTACAGGATATAGAGCCAACGCGATTGCGCCAGCTTCCATTACTTCAGTCGCTTTAATGACGATCGAAGTCTCTTCCACATATTCCGCGTCTTTAGTAAGAGCGTACTTAGGCGAAGACGTAGGCCACTTAGTACCATCGACAGGCTTAGGAGTAAGTGAACTAGCATTCCATTCTCCTTCTGTATTCTCAATGAAGGTAATAGAAGGGAAAATAGCCTCCTCTGAACGCTCAAAAGGGAAAGCAATGACTTTGATACGAGATGGTCCTTTCGGAGTCTTGTATCGCAGATTCTCTTCGATGTATTCTGCCAATACGATACGCCAAGCAAGGGCTTCGTTTACTTCCGCAGAGAATGGAAATGGATCAGCCAATGGCGTTTTTCACATGACGCAGGCATTCATCTGCCAACTTCATGAGACTCCTTTCAGCGTAGTGTCTTGGCAGAATACCGCGAGCTGCGATCTTGTTTCTCACAGCTTCAACGATCTTCTTGAACCGATAGACTTGGTTCATCCTATTACGTCCAGAAGCTCTCCTGGACATTCTAGTTTGTGACTTCTTGCGACTACCGCCTCCTGTGCCAACTCCAGTTCGTATCATACGCGCGTCTTTGACGTATGAAAGCGGCAGATTCATCTTCGTTGCAACCCAACGAGCGATAGGATCGTAAGGCGGACGAAACGGCTTTGTTCCATCTTCGATGATCTGAGCGTGACCAGTACTGAAGTCGATCGCAGCGCCAGTCTTCATGGCTTTAGATCGACCTGACTTAGACAGCTTTCCTTTGTAGATGGGAGGATACGGAGACGTAGTTCTCATTGTTGCACGAACAATATCGACGCCATCACGAGCTGCGATATGGATGCCAACCAAACCTCTGCGGACAACCTCTCTTGCGTCGTCCTGCACGAGTTCGTTAGCTCTGTTACGAGCCATTCCAGCGTTGAATGGAGCTACTGCTTGAACTGCGTTTAGGCTTGAGCCAAGACCAGCAGAGCGTGGCATCTTGTCTCCGCCAAAGATTCGACTAATGCCGCTATACGACGATGTAGTCTCATTCTTCAGCGTGACAGATTCGTCGCTCATGATCTTACCTCATTCGCGGTATGAATGATGGCGTGTCGTCTATTTTTCCACTATCAAGACGATCTTCGTAGTTTCGTTCTGCTGTCATCTTGTACATGGTCTCTCCCTGATTTGACACAGGAGGAGACGTTGGAAAGAAGCGTCGCCTAGAGCCATCCTCAAAGTGAACTTCCCACCAGAAAGACTCTTTGTCAGTTGTATCAGGAACCAGCTCCTTAGTTGGAACAGTAATAGAAATCTCAACTGACATTGCGCCAGATTCTATTCTGCCAATAGACTCATTGTCTAGCGTAAGAGAGAAAAGTATCTTAGGTCTAGGACTTACCTCGTACTGTTTTACGACGCTTTCTGTTCCTTCTCCTCGCCTATTGCCGGACCATCGAGTAGTAACTACGAAGAGTTTTAACTGGTACATTCCAAGAGATGAGTCTACACAAGCATACGCTTCTGCCTTCAGCTTTGCGACCATATGAAAGATATCATCGCATCCTTCACTGCCACAGTTGCAACTCATCTAGGATTCCGTGGAATAGAGCCAGACTGTCCAGGCTGTAGTCCAGACTGATAGCTATTGTCGTAAATCTTAACGCCAAGAAAGTCTGCAAGTTTGCATTTCCAGTTATAGAGCTGCTTGCCAAGCTCTATCAACTCCTTGTTGTTCATTTCGACGTCGCCAGCAGCTCGAATGCGAAGACGACAGAGCGCTGACTCTGACATCGTCTTCTCGATTCCTTCGAGAGTGTCCAACAGCTTACGAATGAGAGGCAACGCATCATCACTAAGATGATCCATCGCCCATTCAAGAGCATTGGTAATGGCGAATGTGAAGCTAGAAATGACGCCAGCTTGAAAAATGGCGCCCATCGTCATGCCAGGATAGCCGAGGAAGTATCTGACGCGCGTCTTTTCACCGTCAGTTAGTGACGCCATCAGGATACCTCTTTACTCAGCTACAACGAACTCAACGCCTCGCTCCTTGAAGAGCTTTAGCTTTGCATTCGTAAGAGTGCCAGCCTTGATGAACTCGCCAGCCTTGAATACACGCTGACTTCCGCCAGGAAGAGGCGCGATCTTGTCTCGCAGAACACGCAAGTCTTTTTCAAACTTATCGTGAGGAACAGAAGGAGCAGGAGGTTGAGCTTTGACTGGCTCAACTTTCGGCTCTTCTTTCTTAGCTTCTGGCGCTACAGGCTTCACGGCTTGCGTTGGAAACGACGGTACGGCCGTTCCAATCGCTTGAGCCGTTGCTTGTGCGCCCAATGTGAGCGCCTTTGCTACTGCCTTTTCTGAAGACATGAGATTATATCCTTAGCCTAGCTACTCCTTACGGAACGCCATGCTCGCAGATGATTGCGCGCTTGATGACGGCAGGATCTCCGCCACGATCAGCGTCAACACCATCCGTACCTGCGACGATATCAGCCTTATAAGACCAAGTAGTCGCAACCTTCTCGCCAAGACGGTCCATAGCAGGACGAACGAGACAGGCGATGTTCTGAACGGAAATGTCAAGCTCGCCTTCCGCAGAAAGCATGAACTCTCCCTTCTTTGAGATCATCAAGTTCGCGTCAATCCACGTAGACGGCTTGATGTAGTGCTCTTCGATGAACTCACGCCCGACAACCATCGGACGATGGACTTCGATGCCATCGCCAGAGTTTACCATATCGAACGGAAGAGGATCGATCTCCTTGTCAGTGTCCGTATTTCCGATCTTAGGAAGATCCTCAGCTCGGAACCAAAGTACGCCAAGACACTCACCGATCGCAAGGTCGCGATACATGTGCTGCTGGCCTGGCTCTTTCATGAGCCCAGTCATTTCAGGATCGCTAAGAAGCTGAAGCTCAGACGTCGAGTTCAGGTATCCGCGATACAGACCGCCAGCGAACGGCTTGACGTTGGTAGAGCGAAGACGCCCAACCATCGACTTGACGTCAGATGCACGGAACAGATTGCCTGCAACGATCGACTCGATGCCACGAGGATCTGCACCGAACTTCAGACCTGCACCGATGCCACTACGAACGATATGAGGAGCGTTGACAGAAACGACCTCATAGTTAGCAGCGTCACAAGTAATGGCAGCGTTGAGAGTCAGCGTGCCAGGACCGAAGTTGTCGCCAGAAGTTGCAGGAGTTGCTCCAACAACATTACGAGCGACGTAAGCTGAAGAGTCAGTGTCGTAAATCCATACGCCAAGAGGATTTGAAGCCCCAACAGGCGAATAGACGACAGCCGAACCGTCAGTCTTGCGAGCGTGAGTAAATCCGTTCAGGTATTGAACAGGAACAGTGACGCTAGCTGCAACTGCTGCAATTGTATTGGTACGACCGCGACGAACTGCCTGGTACGCCTTTGCACGGATAACACGAGCAACGGACTCACCTGCATGAGTTCCGATCGTGATCATGTTCTCCATGAGAAGACTTGCAAGAGCAAGAGCACTCGTAGGCAAGTGCGAGTCAATGGAGTGACCGTAAGGCTCAGGACGAACATCCCACTGCTCGTTAGAGCCAGTGATCAGATTCGCGTCCTCTCCTGGACGGAGCGGCTTAGCTGAAGGCTTAGCGTACCCACGTCGAGAGTAAGTGCTGCTGTCTCCAAAGTCGCCTTTGAATTCAACCTCATCGACGATTGTCCGAAGTCGTGTTGCCTCAAGAAGGGCATCACGAAACGATCGAACGAGCGTCCGCTCCTGAACAAGCTGACGGATTACAGGGTCCGTCATGATTACCGAGTAGAGGCCCATTCAATCTTCTCCGAAGCTAAGAAACCTTGTTAAGTGAGACTATAAGCTCTTAGATGCCGCGAGTCGAGATTCCTTGTCCCGAAACATGAGCTTTGAACTGTGCAGGAGTCATTGCCATGACGTCGACTCCATTGTTAGGCGGATCTTTTGGCTTATCCTTGCCGCCGTTTCCGCCTGTATCGATCTTCTTCTTTTCGTCAGCCTTGAAGAAGTGGACATTCTTCTCGTCCTTCTTCAGCTCCTCAAAGAATGAATCTGGCTTGGCCTTGGCCTTCTCATCGTCCTTCAGCGTAGCTACGTGCTTCGCGTAAAGGTGAGCGCCATACTCAAGATCATTGAATCCGACTGAAAGAGCTGCGCGGTCGATATCGGCCTTAGCCTTGATAGAGTCACGCTCAGCCTGAGTCGTCTTCAGGTCGTCTTCTAGCTTCTTCTTCAGATCTCCAGACTCTTTATCCTTCTTGGCAATGTCCTCCTCAAGTTTAGTCTTTGAAGCCTCAAGCTCCTTAGACTTCTTCTCAAGGTCAGGAAGAACTGCGAGCTTCTCTTTCAGCTCAGACTCTTCCTTTGCTCCAAGACGACGAAGGAGGCTAGATGTTGCCTTCTCGGCAGCGCTTTCGCCTGCCTCCTTCTTAATCTGCGCAATCTGTTCGTCGGTAAACTCAGGCACGACAGTCTCCTATTACATGCGCCCGAGAATCTTGACGAGCGCTTCTTTGAGATAAGAACCACCGCCAGACACAACAGACTTCGTAATGCCAAAGTAATACGCTTTGACAGTCAAGCTGTTGAGGCCAGAGTGACCAGTGATTTCACGAGTTAGCCGATTGCTCACCTTGAACTGAGCCGCTCCAGGCGTAAAGCCATCAGGAACCTGCGTATACAACACAGTGCCGTCGCTCTTTTCAAGAAGAATCGTGCTCATTGGAACCTTGCTAAGCGTTCCAACTGCTGCTCCACTAAGCTCGATAGTGTCAACAGTCATTTCGCTTGCGTCCTCAAGGAAAGTACCAAAGGCAACCTTCTTGAGAGAATCTGCAAGATTTGAAATGTTGGCGAGATTCAGACCGAGCTTAACGCTCATAGATTCAGTAAGAGTTGCCATGATTTACCATTCCGCCATGAAGACTTCAAAGTCTCCTGTGAAAGTGTACTTGATCCCTGTAATCGGTTTTTCTGGAGTGTCCATGATCATAAGACGTCCGACGTTTACGATCTGGTCAGTGCCATCTGCGTGTGTAATCTCAAGTCTAAGATTAGAGCTGTTAGGCTTCTGAATCATTAGGAGCTTTGCGCCTACAAGAAGGCCGCTCATAGCAAGAACTGCGTCTGAAGTTCCTGCGCCAGTGATTACTTGATGGGAGTAGCGGCTCGTAGACTGGTCAATCTCCTCGAAAGGAATTGAAATAGTCCCTGACGGAACACTCTGTCCGCTATTGGGCGAATGGTTGATCCCGCCGCTGAGTTGTGTTTTGAAAGTCGCCATCGAAGCTAGAATGCTCTGACGGCTATTTTAGAGTCAAGCGGTAGGTTTCGGAATCGTTTTCTTTGCTTCAGCAGCTGCCTGCATATCGGTCGCTTTCTTGTCAATCTCTGCCTGAAGAACCTTGATCAGCTCTTCCGGGTCTTTGTATGGGAAGTATTCGACAAGATGCTCAACAGCTGTCTCAAGATCCATAATGAGAGCATTACGACCAGCAGCAAGAGCTTCGACAACAGTCTTTAGTTCCGCAGGGGATAGGTTAATGTACCTTCCCCATCGCAGCTTGATGATCCTTGGCTGCTTTGACGTCGGAGGAACGAATCCCTCTTCAAGTTCAAGCTCTTCGATCTTCCAAGTCTCGCGGTTCAGCTCTTTTCGACCGTTATACTTTGAGCACGCATCAGCGGTAAGTCTCAAGCATTCTACGATCATGTTTCCGTAGCTCTTGCGCAAACGATTCGCGCGAGCAAACATCTGAAGCTGAGACTTTCCAATCTCTGTAGCAGTTACACGATCCCTGTCATTTACCTGCGGAGCGTCAATCGAGCACCGGCAAATGTTCAGAGCAAGAACCCTAAGCTGTTCTGCAAGTGAAATGGCCGATCTAATGCCATCGCCTTGAAGTTCGATTAGTGCAACCGTGCCTCCTGATTCAGTTCTAATCGTATCCATCGAACCAGTGTTTACGTGATTAACATCCTGGTTTGTGGCGATGTGAAGAGTAGGATCTACGTTATAGATCGTTCCACGGTCAGCCTGAGAGTATAGGTAATCTATTCTGTCGAATAGTTCCATTGCTCCAAAGTAGTCAGGCACGCCTTCATTAACATCGTCAGAGTCAAGGTTCTTGCAGTAAACAACAGGACAACGGCCAATGCCGTGAACGATCTCTCTTACAACAGAATACTTAGGTGCCTTGCCTTGCTCGTATTCTGGATTGCTATATAGAACATCTGACTGTCTGTTAATCTCTCTCTTATACCAGCGCATGACCGTTCCCTTGGCGGAAAACGGATTACCTTCACGATCGCGCTCGATTACTGCTTCATCAGACTGGTAAAGATATTCGATCTCAAGAGATTCAATGCATCCATCAACGTCTCTGACAGCAGTGCAGTGTCTCGGATCTACCCAAGTGAGAATCGGCTTTCCTTTACTGAAGTGTAGAGTAATGAAAACAGAACCAGTAGATCCGCCAACATCGCGAGCGCCATGAAAGAACGGAATCCAATCTGCAGTTTCGATTACGTCTCTGTACCACTTCTGCCAATCTGTGTCGTCCTTTACTACTACACGCGGCGCACGATCTTCATCGAACAAAAGGTCAGAGAAAGTCTCAACAACTGATCGTCCTGTATTGATTGGAGTAGCTGGCTTACGATAACGAATAGGTGGAGCTGCTCTTGAGTCTCCAGTTGCAGCCATCATGCCACATTCGATCTGGAATAAATCAGCTTCACTTTCTGGAGTGTTGCGTCCATCCCAATCGAACTTCTTATGACTATGCCGATCGTTATAGAAGTAGGATCGCCACTTCGACAGAAGTCTGTAGCGTTCACTTGTCATTCCACCAGGATCGAACATCACTTCACCTATTCATCAAGCCGAGTTTCATGCCAACAGTTCTATTCTCGTGCTTTCTGCAGCCTTCCCACGCAAACATGAGCGATCTAACGCGGTCGCCTACGTGCTTGTTAGGAGAGTAGTCATAAAGCTCTTGAATAAGAGTATACAATTGTCCATTAGCGCGGCCCAAGTTATCTGACGGCAATATCCATAGGCCATTTTGCATTTCGACGCCAATCTTTTCTAGTCCAAACTCTGGATGAGCTGCCTCAGAACCTGTCGTATAAGGAACAACAGGAATATCAGGCTGCAACACTTTCAGAAGCTGAACGAAAAGATCCTGCGCAGCGTTGTTTTCCACGTAGAAGATTGAGTTATAAGCGCGGAAGACTTCAAGTGCAGTTGATATAATCGTTACTGCGTCCCATCGTCCTGCGCGAATGTCTAGGATCTGTCTGACCTTTGAAGGATGACGAAGAACGGTAGTGAATACTGTTTCACCAGTATAACGGCCAGCAGTACGACGGCGAGTCTTACTAATAGCCAAGTCAACGCCAGTATACGTTTCAAAGCCGTTCGACGGTCTCCAGCGTGGAACAAGATCAAGTCCTCTGCCTCGTTCAAGTGCGACGTGAACCATCTTAGGAGTGAATCGCATTGATCCCTCATCGCGTGAACGATGAAGCATCTTGCGTGGACCTTCGATTTCTCCTAGCTCCTCAATCTTGCGGAGAACTCGATCTTTCGGCCATTCGGCTTCCCAAAGAGCGTTGCCTTCCTCGTCAATACCAGGTTCAACTAGAGCAGGCCATCCTTCTCTTTCAATAAGCCTATGCGGCGCGTCTTCTGGGTGCCACGAGTTCGTAAGGATGACAATAATTCCGTTGTCATCGAAACGAGTCATAGCAGTTGATTGGAACCATTCCCAGAACTTCTCTCTCTGATCTGGTGTTCTTGTATTCTCAAAACTGACAGTGTCATCGAACACGCCAAACTGTAGACGAGCGCCGATGATCTTACCTTCTGATCCTACAGCCTGAAGACTTGGATCAGGGTCAGAAATGCCAGGAGGTCTTGTTACTGTGAATGCCTTGTTAGACCACTGCGCGTGCTCTCCAACTTCAGGAATAAGATTAGGCCAAACTTCCCTAACCTCACTGCTGTTTACGATCATATCTCTGATAACGCGGACGTATTTCTCAGCTGCAGTTTGGTTGGGGCCGCAGTACACTCCGTTAAACATCGGAGGATCGTCTCTGTAATGTTCGTCAGTATTGCGACCTAGGAAGTGCAATACTGTAGAGATCAGCTGACGAGACTTTCCGTAGCCAGGAGGCCACATTACAACTAGACGCTTGTGCTTTCTGAGCGCAGCGTGAAGTCTGTTGTGATGAGGAGCGTTCTTGAATTTGCGCTGCCTTGAGTCCTTCATCACGTATTCAGTGAATATCTCACTCCTGTCTCTACAGAGAGTAAGGTGAGCCTCTTTCAGTCTCTTTGCCTCCTCTCGCTCCTTTGCAAGATGACTCTCGTAGATGTTAGACATTAGTCTTTTCTGGCAACCCGAGCTGCGTTCTGACTCATTACCTTCTTAAGGTCGTACTCATCTTCGTCTACTGCGTCACCTATGTCAGTGACCTCAATAGGATTGCCTCCGACGCTTGCGGCTGCAAGGGCGAGCCTACTCTCTCTCTGAATCTGCTTAGCTTCCTTGAGAGACATCTTCTGATATGCGTCTTGCTTTCCGTCTTCACGGTCTTGATCTTCAAGAGCCTGATGGCAAATCTTCTCGACGTTAGTAAGATGCTTAAGTTCAGATGCTATAAGGTTAGTAACAAGACGAGGATCTTGTTCCATTGACTGCATCTTCTTAAGCATGATCTGCTTGTAGTAGTCTCCCATCATGAGTGTGTTCTGGATGCGCTCAGACCGTTCTGCCTTGATTCGAGATACGGCTTTTCCAACAGAATCCTTGTATATTTCGTCAGCAGGAGGAAGAGCCTTTGCAGGATCTCCTTCGTATACTGCTTCGAGAAACCTAACCTTCGGGATGTCGATGCCACGCTCAACCAGAAGTTCAAACGCCTTCTTCTGGTTTCCGTTTCCTTCAATGTATACGTCAACGATCTCCTTCCAGAGATCAAGTGTCAGTTCGTACTCTCCAGAAACATCGTCATCTTCATCTACAGTTGCTTCGCTCATTTACTCCTCCATGAGCGCAGTGACTCGCGCGTGTGCGATATCACAATAGAACGGCTCGATGTCCATGCCGAACCCTTTGCGTCCTAGCTTCTGAGCGGCAACAAGAGCAGTGCCACTTCCGCAGGAAAAATCTACAATGAGTTCCCCTGGTTCAGTGTGGTTCCGAATCACCTTCTCGTAAAGCCCAGCCGGCCTCTGATAAGGGTGTAGTACGTTAGTACGAAGATCATTATCAATGCGCCAAAGATCCGATTCACTTCTTGAAGCTCCAGCTCGTCTAGCCTTTCCTTTTTGCCATCCGAAGATGATGAAATCATACTGCGGACGATAGTCAACTGGGCCGTTTCTTACCTGTCCTCTATCCCAAACAATGAGACTGTGCTTCTCTAGTCCGTGTTTGCGCAGCATCAAAACGATATTGTCGAGATCGTTCTGGCGAGATAGGCAAAAGAAAACGCCATCACGCGCGAGCGCAGATACAGACGACGAAATGATACCGTCGCAAGTGTCTTGCCAGTCCTCATCCTGCAGCCGATCGCTTCCCTTGTACTTAGACCGCAGAGAGTCTTCTTCTTCGTATGTACCAGTTTTCAGCGGAAGATCAATGAATGCGATCGTAGCTTCACGAACGAAAGGAGACGGATTTCTGGCGTCAGAGCATAGAATGTTCTGAAGTCCAATCTCTAGCTTGCCTTCTGGACGGAATACTGGCTGCACAGCGTCGCTGACTACACGTTGAGTCTTAGCTCGCAACAGGCCAGCGCTCCTGCCTCCTAGCATACTTCCGATCGTCTTTCCACTAAGACCCGTGCTCTTTAGCAGCTCCGGCTTCTTAGTTTCAAGACTCTGAAGAAGTGTCTTCAGTTTGTTAGGATCGTACTTGCCGTATTCGCCATTCAGTCCGATGTTAAGCGCAGCTTCTTCTTCGTCGCTAAGCGTAAGCCAGACAACTGGAACCTCTGCCTCTAGATCTCCTCCAAAAGCATCAAGAATGATGGAGAATCTCTGGTGGCCACCTACAAGAAGTCCTGTCTTCTTATTGGCAATGAGATTCTCTACAAGACCGAACGACTCAAGGCTAGATCGAAGCCTGCGAGCAGCATCCTTATCAATAGAACGCGGATTATAGTCAGCAGGTTTTAGTGCGCTGAGCTTCGTCATCTTGGCTTCGTGAATCGGAATAGACACTGATACTCTCCTGAAAACACGTTGCTTGCGTACAGGTGTTCAAACTACCATACTATCGCAATGACGATCCCTAAAACAATCTCTTGCACAACTACCAGAACGATCATTTTGAAGTACGTTCGCGACAATCCAGGTTGCTCGATCAGTGATATCTTCAAAGAGACTGGTAATGATTCAAACAGAAACTCAGGTGCGGCACATAACAGAGCCGTAGACCTTGGTCTTCTTAGAAGAGATAAGATTGTTATCATGGGAAACAAATGGCGATGGTCATTTTACGTAACAGACAAAGGACTAAAATACCTCAAAGAGGCAATCCGATGATTTACATCGGAATAGATCCTGCGACTGCTAAACAAGGAATCGCTATATTCGACAATGAGAAACTAATCACAGCGTATAGCACAAAGGAGCTTACAAACGCTACTCTAACAAAGAGAGAGCTTGAATACGCTGCCGTTAGACACGGATTCTCATTGGTTGGCGCTAAGATGGGGATAGAGGAGTGGGGTCAAATCAAAGGCAACACAAACTTTAACACTGGTGTAAAACTAGAGCGATCTGGTCAGACTTGGGCGGTCATTGGTGAGCTTCTAGGATGCGACGTGTCGCGTGTGAATATGTCGACGTGGCATTCAGCTTACAGCATCAAGCAAGAGCGATTCGCTGGGATCAGCACAAAACAACAAGCAATCAATCTTGTTAAAATGGCAATGAGGATAACATGCGATGCGGACACAGCGGACGCTGTCCTAATTGCCGACTTCGTCCGAAGAAGACCAAACATGCCTGTTCAACAAGTCGTCACTATGACGATCTCCCGATCAGCTACAAGCAAATCAAAGAAGAAGTCGAAAGTCTAAAGAAGCTAGAGCAGTCTGAATCTGTAAAGGCTTCAATTCTTGCTCTTGAATGGTGCCTAGGTAACGAGTGTCCTCCTACGTACTCGCCAATGGCAATCAAGAATGGAGACATTCTCTCCGCAGGATTAAACCACTTCTCCCGCCTAGTCATCTTCGATGCAGGCCCATTACCTCGCGCTCCTAGTGTGTTCAATACTCACTGGTATTCTAGGACTGACGGGCTTGCTTACATTAAGATCGCCAGACCTACTCCTAAGTCTAACCCATTCGCAATGACTACTCGTCTATCGCTTCGCAGCGGAGACAAGTTTACATTCAGTAATGGTGACGGACTATTCGTAACTGAAGATATAAGTGGCGGGTTTCTATGCTATGGTGAAACTAACTTCGCCACGCACGCGCTTGAAAAGTCAGCTTACGGAGTCTCTGGAGACTTTCTGGTAGACTCTTGGCGAGATCATATCCACGTAAAGCCAACGTCAAAAGACTTCGACTGCACTACTGTAGCTCGTCAGTTAATACGAGAAAACAAGTGCGTGGTCTTAGACAGTGCCCTGGACGCGGAAGGTCGTGCCATTTTTCGCTGACTTGACGATAACCTTGCGGATAAGGTAGTCGTCCTGCATTCGGCCCTGATCTCCAAGAAGCTGAAGTGTGACTGCGCCAGAAGTGGTCAGATTCTTCACATGAATAGTGTTGAACGAGACTTCGTGCGAACCTGAGTCAGGCGCCTGACTTGGAGTTACGACGCACTTCATCATGCCTCGTCCGCCTTCGCCAGCTACATTGATTTCAAGCGTTGCTCCTGCAGCAACAGTTCCTGAAGTAACATCTACTTGTGGACAAAAAGCCATATCAGTGCTCCAAAAGTTACATGCGTTCGTTTCGCATAGCAGAGTCTGTCATTTTCGGAAAGATATTGCGCGTTTTTTCCGATAGGTGTATATTCTCCGTAACTGGAGAGTGAAACAGTGTCGATTTACAAACTCGTATGCGGCGATTCAGCGAAAGTTCTAAAGACTCTAAAGGCAAACAGCTTCGATTCGCTAGTTACAGATCCGCCTGCAGGTATCTCATTCATGGGCAGAGAATGGGATTCTGACAAAGGAGGACGCGACAAGTGGATTAACTGGCTGTCAGATATCATGGCGCAAGCTAAGCGAGTGATGAAGCCTGGAGCTCATGGTCTAATCTGGTGCTATAACAGGACGCAACATTGGACAATGTTTGCTCTTGAGAACGCCGGATTTGAGATCAGGGACGTGATCTATCACGCTCATGGCCAAGGCTTTCCTAAAGCAAAGCGCATTGACGGAGAAGCGACACTGATCCGCCCTGCTATGGAGCCATGGATTCTAGTGCGTAAGCGACCAGAAGGCTCAATCGAAGCTAACTATCGTAAGTGGGGAACTGGACTGCTTAATATCAGCACTTGCAAGATCAATAGAACGCCATATGGAACGCCTCTTGATGATCCTGAAACAGGAGACACTGCTTGGCCTACTAATATGGTAATGTCGCACATCATAGGATGCGAGAGACTGTCTGACGTTGTGGTCAAGACTGCTTACTATGCAGGCGGAACCGCAAGAGACAACAAGGTATACAGTGCAGACAATAGAATAAGACCAGCTGCAGGATTCGGAGGAGAAGACGGTCTTGAGGTTGCTGAGCACTGGTCTTGCGCAGATGGCTGCCCAGTTGATCTTCTTGAAAAGCAAAAGCCTGGAGCTTCTAGGCTATACAATGTTTTTGCGCCAGAACAGTGGGACCCGTTCTTCTACAATCGAAAGTCGTCTAAAGGAGACAAGAACGACGGCCTTGAAGACTTCGAGATCATTCCTGCAGGAGTTGCTACTGGAGGACGTAAAGAAGGATCTGCTGGTCTTAAGAGTCCACGCGCTGGTTCTGGACACGCTGGAAACAATAGAAACAGCCATCCAACTGTCAAACCAATCGGATTCATGCGATGGGCAGTCAGACTCGTAACTCCACGAGGAGGATCTGTTCTGGATACATTCACTGGCTCAGGTTCAACTGGCGTAGGTGCTTGCCCTCAAGGATTCAAGTTCTACGGAATCGAAATGAATCCTGAGTTTATTAAGATCGCTGACGCCAGAATTAAGCACTGGTTAACTGTCGACGGAGCTACTCCTGAAGTTGCAGAACGTATAGCTGCATCAGGGATGACAAGACCTATTCAAACTTCTCTAATGCAGGAAGGCGTCTAGCATGCGATCTGGTACATTTTTGGCTGAAGTTAATCGTGATTTGCGTCCGCAGGATATGGCTGGACTAGCTGGTAACTTATCCGGCGCTCTCCTTCATCTTGACGCAATGCGACTCAAAAAGAAAACTGCCGTTGCAGAGCTTAATCGATCGATCGAAGAAGCAGAGAACCTAGTGATGCTCTACAGAGGCAGGATCGACAATAAGACATACACTGAGAGCGTGCTTGTTGAAGAGACATACCACGCTGGATTTGTGCTAACTGTTGAAGTTGAATCTCGTAACGTAGTAAGTAGGCGTCCAGCTACAGACGATGACAGACAGACTACTTTGTTCGATCCTGACATTACAGTTGAATTAAATCAAGTCGAAGAACCGAAAGATGAGGAGATTGAACTAGAATGAAACCAGGAAGAGCATTGGCACGCAGAGCACAGAAGGAGGCAATGCGTCGCCATAGGTCACTCGTTTGGACTGAGTGGGAAACAGGAAAGTGCGATGAAGTAGATAAGGTTAACTGCAAGCTCGATGGAGCTGAGTTTGTTCATCACAACAACGAGTTCTTCGTCGTCGAGTGTCACGTTCCATCTGATATCGGCGTAATGACAGTGCTAGTAATCGCTGCAAAGAGCGCCAACACGTATCGTGAGTCTGCTCATTTCCAGCGTATCAAAAACGAGCTCGTTGGAGAGAACTTTACGGCTGTTGAAGTTTTCCATGACGAACGAACTGGTCAAAAGTCGACTGACGTAACGTATCTCTGGTGCCTACCGGATGGCGTTACGTTGCCGTTTGGACCGCGCTTAAAGCCTGCCTAGAGTCGCTATGCCGCCGCTTGGAAACCGGAATACGGTACGCGAGCGGCACGGTTGTTACCTGTACCGCTACGCGCCCGATCCCTACCTGTACCGTTGTTTCTTCCTACAGTCTGATGGAGCGCTTCAAACGCGAACGCTTCACGCTTTGCGATCTCCGCAGGAAGTTTCGCGGCTCCCATAAGCCATGCGTCAACCATTCGTCCGTCAATCTTGAGCGCAGACGCAATGTCCTGGCTATCAAGTTCAAACTTTCGACGTGTTTTCTCGTCCATGGCGAACCTCCCGCTCGTCATTCAACCGAGCTTGAATACACGTATACGCATCTATAGAGCTGCCGTCAAGAAACTTCCAAAGCTGTCAACGCAAGTCTTGAACGTGACTGATCGAATAACTCTTACTATTGCTCGAAACTCCACTGCAACCAAACCTTGGAGATCCGTCCACCTACTCGTACACCGCGCTCGTACATAAAACGATCGCCTGGGCATCGGCATAATAGACGATAAGGCGGCTCCATATGCACGTTGACACCTATCAAATCTATAAACTGACGGAACCTAAGACTTCTAGTTAAAAGTATGGTGTTATTGTTGACACGGCTCGGAAGTCATGCCCCAGCACCCCTCGTGCGCGCTTTAGATCTCTTACTTATAGTAATAAGTAGTTAGTAACTAGTTGCTAGTCTTCTGTATCTATCGCTGATCATAACTGCATGAAACTGATTTCAGTGGCCAAGAAGTATGGCAGTAAACTAGTTGCTCAGCCCGGCCGGTGAGCCCGATGAGCTTGAAAAAAAGAACTGGCCTCAGCGGCGCACAGAACAACGACTCTGCGGAAAACTGCCGTGCCGCCAGAGGATGGGTCAAGGGCAAGAGCCCTTGCGGGTCTGAGGGCGGAGCCCTGACAGTTGACTCGTTCTTGTAACAAGTTGATCAGTAAACAAGAAGACTAGTTACTAGTAAATGCGCGTAGCAAGTAGCGTGCCAACACTATCAGACCTAACAACTTCCTGCGGAAAACAAAGTGAACTGTTAGATCGAAAGATACCGATTTCCGTGTATCCTTTGCTTGCACGACCTTTTGAACCCGTGTACTTTCGTCCTTAGCACTAACCGTGCCATGAAACGTAACCGTCGGTAATGACTAGGTTTTTAACGATCTAGTATCTATTCTGATCTATAACCTACAGCGCGCGATGCATGAGTCGCGACACGATGTTGTCTGAATGGCTCGCACATACTCTCCAGAGGAGATTCAAGTTATTGACGGTCAAGTTCTGACAGTCATTTGCAAATGGAAATATGAGGACGGAAAACCAGAGCCACTGACGACGAGCACAAACGTCGCGCAAGCTCTTGGATGGAAGGATGGACGTTCAGCAGGAAAAGCCTGCAAGCGACTTGTTGAAACTGGACTTCTTAATCTGCGCAATACGAAAGGCGCTAGAGGAGCCATTGACGAGGAGTTCTACCTTCCATCTGACGTTGTAGATCCTCAGCGAACAATAAGAGGGCAAGAGCCCGAAGGCGGTTATCAGTGGACGAAGAAAGAAAAGCCTCCGATTCAGAAGAAGGAGCCACCGCAAAAGGCGTCGAAAGTACACTCATCGCCGCAAATCCAGACCCAAACAAGCCCATCCCATACGGAGGTCTCGGATCGGTCAGGATCGTCAGTCAGTTCCCAATCATCGAAAGTCGAGAAGACTCGATCCTCTTCCCTGTCTCGTCAGAAGGCAGACTGGATGGAGGACTTGCCCTAACTTGGAGCAACTTTCCTCAGTCCAAGAATCAAGTCCGCGAATACGAGAAAGCGTGTAAGTCTGGAAAGCTGAAGCCTGGTGTATGTCTTGACGTAGGTCACGAACAGCATTGGAACAAGCTACTGCTTGAGAAGCACAAGCACGCGATCGTGCATATCTTCTTGGGCGCAACGCGCGCAGGCGGACTGAATCTCGGATCTAAGATCGAGTGGGTTCAGTCGATTCTTTCTGGATATTCGCAGCAAATGAACTTCTTTCTTGGAAGCAAGTACATCGCTGTTCCAATGCTTGGCGTAGGTCAAGGCGGATTGAACGCAGACGACGTGTTTCTTGCCATCTTGAACGAGTTTCAGCACAAGCGATATCACGTATCTGTTTATTGGAACAAGCCGAAGGAAAGTTCGCTTGCGCTGCGCGATACATACGTTGAGAACGGACAACTGAAAGCAGAGAAGGACGTAAGGTAAGAAAGTGCCTGAAGTAAGGCCACAGTTTCAAACTCTTGCGGAAAGCATCAAGTTTGGCGATTGGATTTCTTTCGTCACATTCGATAAGCTAGAAGACGTAGAATTGCCTTCAGTCCGCCGCGGCTCTGTGATCCAGATGCGCAAAGATCAGCTAGTCGTTAGAGAACGATACACTGATCGTGTTTTCTACGTTGAAGGATCTGGACTAACGCTGGTATCTAGGTCACACGACCTATGCCAGAAGAACCTAGAGGCAAGCATCAACGGACTGCTTGACATAGCCAAGAAACGAAAAGCTGAAGTTGACGGAAAGATTGCTAGGTTGAAAGAGCAGCTATCTTGGTCGAAAGCTCAGCTGAAAGAATACAAGGACAAGCTAAGAACAGATAAGGTCATCATAGATGAACGAAGGAGAGCGCGCCATGGCAGGTAACGGAACAGTTCGTTTCGCCGTAGAGTTCAACGGAGAAGACGTTGACGTTGTTCGTCTTCCAAAAGAAGACCGACGGTACAATGAGGCGCCTGATAACAAGTATGACGCAATCACTGAAGCGATTGACTTGATCGATTCGCGCGTGAATGCTGCTGCATCCAGGCGAGCATCATTGATGCAGTACATGCTTGATAATGGACTGGCAGGAGATTACGTGCCGCCTGCCGGAACTTCGATCGACAGTGAAGACGATGCTGACGAAATGGATGAAGAGGAGTCAGACGAAGAATGAACTTCGTGCTCTTGCTTCTACTGGCCTTCATAACGCTTCCATACTTGAGTAGCGTTATTGGACCAGTGATTTACCGATACAGGGCGCTGGATGGCCCTAAACCAATATTCATTGAACTCATCCAGACGCGCGTATTTACGGCATACGGCTGCAGACGGTTGAATTCTGGTGTGCGTTTATCTGTATCGCACGATGACTTGAACGCTAATTGTCTGGCGTCGCTCTAGTGGGCTAAAGAGTCAGAATCAAGAAAACAGAACTGGTTGCGTAAAGAAGCAAGTAGCTTAGTTGGTAAAGCAACAGGAGACTGTCATTCGCAGGTTCGATTCCTGCCTTGCTTCCCGAACATTCAATCTAAAAGGAGATACCGTGCCGCGCAAACCGAACAGACTCCGTCAAAACAAAGAGCAGGTCGCTGTTATTCACGACTGGAGGATCGTTGGCGATCTATATCGCGCTCCTGAAGTTAGATCGACTCGTGTTTGTGGTCTCATTAATAATCACAAGACGACACTAACAGGAGTTGGAGAGTACATTCACGTTATCAATAACGATAGACCTGCAACAACTGGTCCAATCGTTGACTGCGAAGGCAGATACTTCAAAACGTATTCTGGCTCACTTTACAGTCTAGGCCGTATTCAGAAAGAGTACAGAGCTTGGATTCGCAAGAACAAACTTCAGTTCAACTGGCGCAGTCCAATCACTAAGAAGGATGAAAATGGAAATACCGTCTGATATAACAGCTTGGGAGTTTTTTGAATGGCTGCCGGTTAATGACCATCACGAGCCACTAAAAGAAATTCTTGAGAAGTTCCTCGTTCATATGAACGGATACCCTGATATCCCAACACAAATGGGATTCAGACACAAAGCAAAATCGTCGAAAGACGGAAGGAAAGAACATGACTGATCTTCAAAAGTCACTTGGCCATCTTTGCTTTCACGACGGAAAGGAGTTCTACACTGACAGCAATGGAAACCTATATATCGCAGATCAAAATGCCAAGTTTGACACAGGATATCGAATCGGCATGTTTGAATGCAGATCAAGAGCCGATAACTTCAAAGAGTATCTTAGAATCAAGTTCGCAATAGAACTGAAGATGGAGGTTGGACGTGACTGAACAACGTGGCGGATGGACTAAGAAGTACGAGCCTGAGATTATGCCAGATCGTGACTCAGGAACGCGAAAGACGTGGGAAGGACTGAACTACGATCGTTACTTGACGCTTCGTCAGCTTTCTGACAAGACTTCGCTTCGTGCTCATATTCTGCGATTGGACCTTGAGCAGCTTCAGTCTGACGGATTCGCAGAAGTTAGCACTGACGGTCAGTGGCGTCGTGTTCGTAAGCTGTATCGAAACAACGAAGATAAGTCTGCGCGCGAATTGTGCAGCGAATTGAGAGGTTCAATTGGATCTACAGATCAGGCTAGTCTTTTTCAGCGAGCTGAAGGAGGCTATGGAGTAATTCCTACTGTCACATCTAGCGTGATGGTGCGTAACTTCCAAACTAGCAAGGCTTTTTCGGCTGATCCTAGCAAGATCAAGTTGAGTGTGATTGAGAAGCCTGTCGTAAGAGACGATCTTAAGTCCCAGCCAGAGACAGTAGGATTTAACTACTGCCTGTGTATCGACTCTGATAGCGGCAATACAGTTTGGTACGCGAAAGATCGTAATCAGGCAAATGAGATGTTTGCTGGCATTTCTTACAATATCAGCTCGTTCTTGACTAGCAGAGGATCACGAGTGATTGATCTGCCTGCGACAAAAAACAAGAAGACTGCTGATGACTTCAAGAAGACGGAGCTTAAGATTCCTGTAGGCTGCTTTGCTCTTGCTTGGAAAGACAATGGAGATGTGTATTCGATCGGCGAGGAATCTTCATTGTCTAAGCTATTGGGAACTCCTTTCGTTCGAGTAGTACTGAAGTCAGACATAAGTCAGTTTTGGGAAAACGTAATCAAGAGCTTCTGTACTCCAGAAGCCGTAGACTCCATGACTTATGAAGCAATTTCCTTCACGTAGTAGGCGAGGATCGATCCGTCACTCCATCGCTCGCGCAAAAGAGCGTATTGGAGCGCACCTAAGCGGCACTGACATTGAAGCAATGTCGCTACTGGTGAAAGACGGACCGATTCCTGGCCTAAGCATACTTGTTAGACACGCATCGAAGCATCGATCAGTCTACCAAGTAAGTTACAAAGAGATGATAGTTGGAGTAGTTTACTGCAACAAGAAGAACACGATAGTAACAGTGCTAGCTGACTTCATGTTGCAGATGCATATCGACAAAGCAAAAGAGGAAAACAGATGAAGATTACTAATCGACTGAAGCATGTACTTCAGAGTCTTAACCGCCAGTCTGAAATGTTCACTCGTGGAGCGTCAGGAGCTGGTGGAACAGGATACAATCGTCGCAATAAGCCGTATCTTGATCAGAGTCCTCGTGCAGTGACTCCGAAGGCATGGCGCAAGTGAACTACAGTGCTTGTTTCTTGTCTGACGTTAAAAGCGGTAAGAAGCGAGCGCTTGTGTTCATTGCATTACTCATAGTAACAATAGGAGTGTTTGAATGCTAGACGGAATCAATGGAATCAAAGTTGACGGTGGAATCAAGATTTCTCCAGAAGAAAAGGCTAGGATTAAGAAACTCGTAGATAAGGAAATGGAAGGAGAAACTGCATTGGATGACGAGACGCCTTCAATGTCCTCTAAGCTCATCGCGAGTAACATGTTCGTATTCTTGGCAACGATGGCGTTTATTGCGCTTATTGCTGGAGTGATTTGGAACTGGTTTGCGCCGATCGCTTTTCCGCAGGTGACTTTTCCACAAGCATTCGGCCTTTCTACGCTCATCATTCTATTCGGTACTCTGGAGGACGCCTCTCCGACATTCCTTGACGATCAGCTTGGCAAGTGCATGGATGCCTGCGTCGCGTTCGTTATTGCCTGGTCGATTCATTTCTTCGTATGAAAACACCAGAAGAATACGAGCTTGAGGGCCACGGTAACGTCATTCGTCGAAAGAAGCGTCGCGTACTGAACGATAAATACGCTAATTTCACTTGGCGTGGCGATTATCCAGATGACTACTACGAACGCGATGAGACTGACTACGATGAAGTTCCAGTTGGAACACTCATCCTATTTGGTTCAAGAGCGATTGGCGCTCCAGGATCTGACGTTGACTTGATTCAGATTGCTGATCGCTCTGGACGTCGAGTTTCAGATGGCATCGATCTGAACTTGATGACAGAGTTTAGATGGAAGTCAGAACAGTTCGCGCAGTCTCCTTTCGGCGGTCACGTTGCTGCATATGGAAAGGTTCTAGCTGGTCCGTCGTGGGCGATTGATCGACTGAAGATTAGAGCTACGATCGAAACTTACACCATCGATCAGGCAATAGATACACTTGATTACTGGTGCGGCATCTTCATTCACGACAGGAAGAGAAGTAAACTAGAACTGGCGTGGAAGGTAGCTCTTCAGATCGTAAGAGTGAAAATTCTGACTGAAGGGAATCATGTGCCACCTAAGCCATTGCTTGAAAAAAGACTGAAGGAGCTTGGAATGGATGGGTTTTTGAAACTTGCTGATCACCATGACTTATCGAGTAACACTTATGAAGGAGTAATCAAACTACTTCCTGCGGAGGCATTTCATGCCTGAGCCGATTTATATGTGCGTCGGTTGCTTCAAACAACCTCACGAGGTAGAGGAGTACGTACATGCAGCCAAGGAGAACTCAACAAAGAAGCACAAAGTATCTCCTGCGGAATACCTGCAGCGCGAAGAAGGTACATTCAACCGTGCTTACGGTACGTTCTATTGCACTGACTGTTACATCGGCGCAGGAATGCCACTAGGACGAGCGCCAGCTCCAACAAAACAGCACATCGACAAGATCGCAGAAGCTGAAATCAAAGCAGCTGGTGAAAAATACACTGAAGCCATGGCCGATCTCAGCCATAAGATCGTATCTGACGCAAAAAGGAGAGCAAGTGCCTGAAGAAATGCCTAAGTTCGTAGAAGACGCACTGAAGACTCTAGATATTCTCCGAAAGGAGTTACTATCTGGTTCAGTTCGCTCTGTCTCGATTCACACTACATTCGAGAAGGATGACGAAAAGCCAAAAGACGACAAGTTGTCATTCTACGCATACGCAACAGCTTGGCATTACAAGCATGGAGTCTCTGCTGCAGAATACATTGGCGGTCTTGAGATTCTGAAGCTGGAGTGGATTGCGAAAGACAGATGATACAGCCAAAAAAGTCAAAGAAGTTCGTCTTCGATGAAGAAAAGATGGCAATCGCGAAAATCAGATTCGACAAAGGAGACGACATTGACGGTATCGCGTTCCAAGCTGGATGCACAGGTACTGTTTTGCGCAGAGAGATAAACAGACTAGCATGGACGAGGAAGATCAAGAGGTTCGGTCGCGTTCGTCCTCCTGGACGTGTACTGAACAGAGACGACGCTTTCTTCGACCATGAAGCTGACAGAATGTCGCAGGCGAATACACAGTCAGTAGAGGAGTTCTTGAAAGCTGGAGGCAAGATCAAGATTTGTCCAGCATCAGGAAGTCCAGAGTTTGTAAAAGGAGAAGTAAGTTGAAAACAGACGGAAAGAAGATCAGGTTTGAAGACATAAACGAGAACGACTGCGAGATTTATCAGAATAACAACTGTAGCGTGCCTCACGGAGCTTATCTCTTTGTTTCAAGAGATACAGAACCTGGAGTTGCTCTTGATAGAAATCTTGCAGCAAAGCTCGCAAAGGTACTGAAACACTGGTCAAAGACTGGTGAACTTCTAACTCCTAAGACAATCAAGGCAGCAGAACGAGCTGACAAGCTCAAGGAGTCGACTCACAGATGAGCGTACACAGCAGTCCTGAAGATTGTAACTGTGAAGATCAAGAATGCAAGAACGCAGCCAAGACTCTTCTTAAAGAAGCTGGAGAACTCACAGTCATGGATGACGGACGTACTGAAGCTGAGCGCGCAAACAAGACGCCCATTGACAATATGCACGATGAGATTTACGCGCTTAGGCGTAAGGTTCAACAACTGCACGAAAACAACACTCAACTTATCGCTAACGCTCACGAGCTTAAGATGAGTAACGATCTTCTTAAAGCGTGCGATCGTAAGCGCATCGACGAGTGCAATGCTCTCATCGATCTGAACAATAAATATGAGCATTCTATCAAGGCTATTAAGAACGAGCTCTTTGCCACTAACCGTGCGCTAGAGGAGACAAAATCAGAGGCTGAAGCGTACTCTTCCATTATCGAAAGTGGAATGAGGAAATGGCTTCGAGTGAGAAAGAATAATGCCTGACGGATTCGAGTATTACGATGACTACTTTGATGTTAGTCGAAGTAGTCAAGCAGAAAGAGAGAGGCTAAGAGAATGGTATACGACTGATCTGTTTCCTCACATAGACAAGAGTAAGATGTTTTTCTTTTCTTCACAGTGGAAATATGAGGACATAATGCCTGACGCAACTGACACGTATGTAGCTTTTGAAAAAGACGAATCTCAAGCTATTTTTCCGTCTCCAGAAAAAGCTGCTCTCATTACAGATAGGATCATCCAAGATCAAGCTGCAGAAATAAAGCAACAGCGCGAAGAAATAGAAATGCTACGTCAGGCGATCGATAAGTTCGTAAAGACAATCGAGACACTGACAGAACAGAAAGCACGACTTCGTTCAGCACTGAATATTGTTCGCGATGTGATTGTAATGGCAGGAAAAGACTGATGGACCATGATATTGATCCTATTGACTTCGTTCTGGCTGCGCTTGTGTATGTAGTTCTTGCAGTTCTACTTGGCGCGATAGGATATGCGCTCCTATGAGTAAACTAAGATCAGATTACGTAAGGCTTAGACTGAAGCAGATGCTAGAGGATCTAAGGAGGATGCAACCGACAGGATATCAAGAAGATATGGAAGTGTTCGGGCGAGCAATAGAACTCATATCAGATCTTGAAGTGTTGCAACAGCGAGGTTCACGATGATCTCTGTTCTTGAACCTAAGACAAAAGACGAAAAGAAGATCGTACCAGTTAAGAAGATCGCAGTCTGTCTTGATGACCTTACAGAGTTCAGTAAGAATGTTCCAGGACTAGCTCCTGGAGTGATTCCTAAGAGTGTAAAGAGATTTGCCCTGCTGCCTCATCTTAACGGCAGTGGAATAGTTCTTGCAGCTGAGCTTTCGTTCCTAGGAGTTAAAGACTTCACGATGATGATTGATTTGGATATTGTTGATGCCACTGCTCAACAGTTCAATGAGCTTGAAAGATATGAGCTCATGTTCGGACTGTTCGGATATGAGGTTAAGTGGCATGGAGATAGCGATGATTGAAATAGGAGATATTGTAACAAGATTGAAGTGTACTCTTGAAAGTCTTGAAGTGCGACACGGAGATCCTGCGTATGCTTTCACTAGGCTGATGATCAAAGACGCAATCGAGACTATTCTGCGTCTGAACGTCGCGAACAATCATGGAGTATCAGATGAGGTAGAAGCTAGCGTTCACGTATTCGCAGCTGAGTGTATAGCGATTACTATCGCAGCTTGCGAAGGCGAAGGATGGAGTGCTAGATGCAGAGACATTGGACTGAACGGAAAGCTAGGAGTATGCGCTGACGCAATAGGACATAATGGTATTGAGTCGAAAGTCGCGTATATGATGAGTGTTGATGGAATGGTAAGACTTCAGAGAGCATTCCAGTAAGGAGTAGTAAGATGGCAGACTGCGAACACGTTTGGGTTAAGTCAAATACTAGGCCAAGACTAACTACTACATTTTCAACCATACCGACTTCAAAGCGTTTTACTTGCAGTAAGTGTGGAGCCAGCGGGAAGAAGGTAGGATTTTGCGGAATCGTTGAAATGACAAAGCAAACGATGATCGAAAGCAGAGATTACGAGTTTGCTGTGTATGATAATAAGCATGACAACGAACTTGAGAACAGAGACTTAGTCGAAAAGATCGTAAACAGGAGGCGGTAATGGAAGTTTGCAAGGACGAATAAGGTAGAGTTCTTGTCATTCTGATGCCAGATGAATGTGAGAACTTCAGAAGTCTTATTTCATACTCTGACTCAATGACTGAAGCAGAGCTTGATATGATGTTCGCCATCAAGGAAGTCATAGACTCTCCGCCTCCTTTACCGCCGAAAATGACGGAGACGCGAACTATTCCAATGGTGAAGAGACACCTAAACAAGAGAGTGATTAAATGACGCCGAAAGACAACAGGAAGCTGCCTCACCCACTTCTTTACGATCAAGTGTGCAGATACGATGAGAAATTAACCGGAGAATACTTCTCAGTTTATGTATGGAGCAATGACAAAGGATGCATGGAGCTGCGCGTAGTTCATGCTCTAGGAAGTGACATTCCTTATTCAGCCGCTATAGGAGATTCGCTTGCTCTTGTCAACTACAGAATGGTTGAAGGAGATAAGAAACTGGCTGAAGCAACGCAAGCTCTTGCTAAACTGTCACTTGAGCACGAAGACAAGATTAGTCGACTAAGGATGGTCACTAACGCCTTCACAGTTTCTCTTGTGTTCGTTTTGATTGAACTGATTGTAAGGATTGCATCATGAAAGTAATCAGTAAAAACGGAAGCGTTTGCGTAACAATCGTATCAAGCGACCGTGCTTTCGATGAGATCATCAATGGACGTCGATGGCTCGTATTCGACGGAACTTTCTCAAACTCAAAAGGAGAGATTGTAGATCCTGTACTGCCTCATGAAGAGATAGAGCGAGGAGACATTGTTGGAATAGTTAAGCGATCATCTATCGGAGATGCAGAAGGAGCGCTAACTCTCGTGCTTGGAGTCTCTCATGTAGAGAGGCCGCCGCACAACGCTGGACCGCTCAAAGGAATTGAAGTGTCAGTTTACACTCTGAAGGAGCTGCCACAAGACGTTCATGATGATGCGTATGACGCTCTGTTCGTGAAAGCATGAGCTGGCAAGACGTTGCGTTTGTTATAGCGGCTACTCCTGCAATTCTAGGAGTTATTGTTGCTTTCATTGCGATGCAGAACCAATGGCCGCCACCGAAATGGTGGAAAAAGGATGAATAGACATATGAGCATAGGAAACGGAATAGCTGTATCGTCTTTGGTTATAGGATCTGTTATGCTTGCTAACGAAGGAGACAAGCAAGCAGCTATTGGATATCTGACGATCGCGCTAGTCTTTTCGATCATGCCTCCTGTCTATAAGTTCTTGAAGGAGCTGAAATGGAAGTAAAGCCAACAAATGAGCAGTGTGGTAATGTCGCAACGCTACTTGACGACAAAGAAGAGTTCAAATTCGCGTGCTTGCATCCTCAGTTGGGCGGATACTGCAGTAGTGCGATCGTTTCGTTCAGTAAACAGACTGGATGCGCAGACGGTGAAAACGGTTGCTTCGACGTAATAAACTTCCATGATGGAAAGTTTCCGCAGGAAGCGGTTGGCATGAGCCTTCACTACTGCGACGCGATGCAACTAGTAAAGTTTGGACTGTTGATCTTAGACAAGCAACTCGACCATCAGAAAAAGGAGAATGGAAAGTCTGTAGACCATTGACGTTCACGATCTTCTTAGGATGACAATGGATCTTATCAACAAACATCAAGAGCGTAAACTGATAGAGGAGCGTAATAAATGAAGATTCTCGTAGTGTTCCACGATTACAATGACGACAGAGCAACTGGAGGACGAGGAGCTGAGCCTATCGCGTTCATTGTTGACTATAAACAGGAAGGATACGAACAGCTTAGAGCAGAGTATCAACTCTCCTTGATGCTAGCTGTTTGTTGCAGGCGTGACATTCCTGAATGGGTTGAGTGTGTTAGAGCGGGTCTTGACATAGGAGACCATCAAACTGTAGGAGCTAGTCACATGTTCGATCCTAAAGCTGAGTACGAGTCAAGAATTGACGTTGTAGTTAGCCATAACCAGTACGAAATAAAGGTGAAGTCAGAGTGCTGGTTCCATGTTAAGACGAGTAAGGTTCATCTGTAAATTTTCCGCAGGATGTTTTGGAGGTTCCCCCATGGTTACTTATAACGGTACTACTCTCAGCGTCGAATCGTCCACCGGAGATAAGGTCAAACTCCTTGTCAACGGCAGGACTGTCATGTTGACAATGTATGAGCTGTTCGATCTTCGTCACGCGCTCACTCGTATGGATGTTGATGAAGTTGTAACGCGCGATACGATCAAAGGACATGTCTTCTCTTGGCTTGACAATGATAATGACTGGATTAAGGCGCCGACTAAGAAGACGTCAGAGAAGCCGTTGGCGAGTGAAGGTAAGTAGATGATCTTCAAATACTACTACCAAGTAGCTGGCGGACACGTTCACGTCAAGATGTTCGCTGGAAGGCGCGAAGAGGCTCTTGGTAAAGCTGGCGAATTCGTGCTGAGGAAAGAGGAGTGGGATGCGTTTAGTAGAGGCGCTCATTCTATCTCAAGTGGAGAGTACACTGCTGTCTTTCTTGAGATCACTGGAGATGTAAGAATGGAAGCTGCCGGTGAAGGAAAGGAGATCTAAGATGAAGAGATACGAATACATTGCTGTTGACAGTCTGAATAACTCGTTGATTGACGAGATTAACAAGTTCGCAAAGCAAGGATATAGACTGATGAATGTGATTCACAATGGAATGGTGGCATATGCGTTTATGGAGCGTGAGAGTGTGGCGTTATTGACTTGAATGAGTTGAAGGACAAGCCATTTGATGTGTATGGTCGAATCCAAAGCGAACTCTCGAAGATCAGAGACTGGCGAGAGAAGTGTCTCCTCTGCGGAGATTTCAGGCCAAATAGCAAACTTACAATGACAACTCAGCTCGTGTGTGATATCTGTCGTCGAGTAGAGCTTGCAAGGAGGAGAGGCGATGACGTTCAAAGAGTTCGTGGGGGTCTTCTACGGAAAAGAGATAAAGCCATATCAGCAGACTTACATGGACGCGCTAGAGAAGATATCGAAGAGAGTAAAACGAAGAAAGAAGAAGTCGGAGATCCTAGGTAACAAGGTAGCAGTTGTTACGGTTGATGATATGGTTGATGAATTCAGGGATGAAGGAGACAGATAGTGACGATTGAGCAAGAGTTGGTAGGTCTTATTCGCGGCGATGATCCTGTCGAACTAGAAATAACCAGTGAATGTGTTGGCAGGAGACTATGGAGGTGGTCGCATCATACTCTCATAACAGAAGATGATGTTGGAGGAAAGGCTGTTGCGTCAAAGACTGATAAAGGATGGACTATGACGCTGTTTCGCCAGAACGTGTGCGAGAATATCGTCATCCATGTATCTGTTGATGGAGATTCTGTTCGCACAAGACGTGAATGGTAGTTAGTCTCCGAACGACTCGTTTCACCTCGTCGAAGACCTAGAGCGAACGACTCTTTAGGAGTTTGATTAGAAGGTATGAGTAGGTGGGTTGGTTGGTTCAGGTACACTGAAAGAGAATTGAGGTTTTTCGGTACGGTAGAAACGGAGAGGCCGTATGTCGGCACGTCAGTATAGATCCCCCCCGTGTACATCAAACAGCAACACAACATCGCATTGAATGGCAACAGACGTGCGCCATGACGTCCACGATGCAGCTAGACGGCGCGTCCACTGGCAACAGACGTGAGGCTAGGAAGGTCGCGTTGAACGGGCATAGCGTGCCCTACAAGGCTCGCGTGACACTTGAGGCTAGTACCCTAGCTTGACTAGGCGTCACAGTGCCCTAGCGCGGCTTCCAGGGCCATTGCTAGCGATCAAGGTGGGTAGGCAATGGTAGGGCTTACCGTCCGAGTAGCCTCTAACCTGTCACAGTACGAACGGCGCGTGACGGCCTTGCCACCTAGAGCACGTCCACCTAGAGCGCCATGGTCATATGATACGTTCATGCGTCATGGTGCCCATGAGCGTGTGTAGGTAGGTGGGTAGGTGGGTAGGTGGTAGCGCGTCAATCCACGTCGACTCGTGCTCACAGACACGTCGTTAGTGTATGGCCTTTTAACTATACGGTAGGTTACTTTGGGCCATCCCACTACCATCCATTCGTAAATTTCAATCGTACAATGTCCGTTATGTCCGATGTCCGTTTTGTCGGAATCGACATAACAACGTCAAAGGTCGACTGCGACTTGATCCTAGTCGCGTCCAGCCGTCGCCACGAGTGAGCGCAAGCGCCATCGGTACGGCTGGACGAACGTTGCGGGCGTCACAAGCGACTTGACGGCACATCGGGTGAGCAAAGCGAGCCAATCGACACGATCTCACGTCCAGCTAGCTCTAACGACTACTCGCGAGCCACGGATCAACGTCATCGGTGGAGTACGTGTTACCGGTACTCGGAACCTTCCGATCTCACCTATGACGGATCAACCGTCGAGTAGCGTCTGTGAAGTTGGAACGAACGGCGCTGGAAACGACCATAGGACGGCTCACAGCGAGCGTTGACGTGTTGAGGCTAGCCAAGCTCCAAAGAGCGATTGAAGGCGCCTTAGACGCTACCGGAAGTGGCAAGAAACGTGACCGAACGGATCGGTCAACACTTCCTGCGGAAAAACGACTTGTCGGAAGTGAGTTTGAACGCGAGCCAAGCGATCCTAAGACCGCTCAAAGCTCTAACGCTTGAATGGAAGATCGCTATCGTGAATGTGCACGAGATCCTTTCCAGAACATGCACACTCGCGAGGATAGCTTGGGTTCCTTTCGAGTTTGGGTTACGGACTTGGAATCGGTACAGCTAGCGTCTGATTCATGGCGCATACACTCCCGCGTCATATCCGCCCTTGCGAGCGCGGTACTCACTCGCGATTGCCTTCACGTCACGCTCGAAGTTCCAGCTTGACGTAACGACGACTTCGGGTTGATACCAAGCGTCATTCCAGCTTGCCGTATCAAACCACGCTTGCACGTCACACTCGACTGCGCACGATTCAACGTAGAGATCAACGTTGATCTCTCGCACGGTTTCATTGATCTCGTTGGCGCACACGATCGAACCGTAGATCTCCGCGATGACTGTGACGGAAACGAGGACACAAGCGAACATGACGAAGAATGCGAACATGGCGAAACCACCTTTGCGCCATAAGGCGCGTGTTAGAGCTTGCGAGCGTTACAGCGACGTTGACAAGTGTCCATCATGGCGGATAGTGGCCGTGAAGCAATTACCGTGACTGTCGACCTTTCCGAAAAGATCCGTTCCGTTGCTAGCCTTACGGTCGAATCCGTATCCAAGCGATTCGAGAAAATCGCTAGCATCCGCCCGATCGTTGAACCATTGCTTAGAGTACCGCGTTTCGACTTCGTACTGATACGTTCGGCGCTTTTCGAGAGTGACCATTAGTAGCCTCCCACGAACGTGTAGCTCTTACGGTACAGAGCGACAACGTGCGTTGACGGCATATCGCGGTATCGCCATGAAGCTTTGAAATCTGTAAGCGCCATGACTCGGAACCCGTTGTATCGCATGATATCCTCCGCGCGGATTCGAACCGCTGTTGTCTTGCTTCCCGTTGCCAGTCATTCCCTACCGGCAAGAATCACGATGAACCTAGTTCACGCAGTCGTCAAGCGCCTTTTTCGTCTTCACGGTCGATTTTCTCACACGGGTTAGAAACTCGGCGCCGAGTACCGTTAGAGGCTACTCGGCGCGACGTTGCCAGCGAGCCCGTACATGTAGCCTTTTCGCACGTTCTGCGCGTAGCACTAACCGTGCCAAGATCCGTCGATTCGATCCGTCCAAGTGAAAAAAACGACCATGCAGCCGGCGTGCCAAGTCGTCTTTAGGCCATACCGTGTAAGCCTTCCGTATTTACGGCAGATCGTCGTGAAGCCTCGCGAGCGTCTTAGAGCTACCTTCGGAGCGTGACAACAGCTTGGAACGCTCCCACGGCCTTTAGACAAGGATCGCGTTAGCATAGATCGTAAAGCTAAACCGTACATGTAACCGAAAAGCCGTTCTCGTTGGCATGAACCTTGCCGATCGGCTGTTGTGACCGCGATTAGCCGCGCGTCGAGTAGCCTCTAGACGTGACTCGACTGCATGGGAGAAACTCGAAAAACGGCATAGTGTGGAAAAATACCACATGTGGGATAAACTAGCCGCTGAACGTGAATGCTTTTGACCGTCCAGCCATGATCGCAAGCTGGACGGTCAACCATGCCGTTTTGACGGAGCCGCTACTCGGAACCGAAAAGCGACAACGCGATCGGCTGGCCTTCCGGTCAAGCGTAGCGCGCGCAAGGTGGTTATGGCCACCACCCTAGCTCCAACTTGCCAGAGACGCCTTAGACGCGATTCTAAGGCCAGCCATTGCGACGTTTGAGGGTAGGATCTGGACGCTGGGAGCGGTCTAGAACGTGGAAACCCGTTGACCCCTTCTTGAAAGGTGCGTCAACGGGCTGTTGGGAAGGCGAGGCTGGAGGCTACTCGGAACACTTGGACGAACGATCGTCCAGAAGCGCGAAAGGCGCCTACCCCGCGATGGGAGTAGGCGCCTTTCGACGTGCCGACCCTAGTGGCGTGCTACGCGAGAACCAAAGTCACCATGCCGGAACCGAGCAAGGCGAGCGCAAATTCGTGCTCGCCTTCCGCCGCCGTTCCCCCAGCACGAACGATGTCACGGTAAGCGGAAAGAGCCGCTGCCGCTTCGATCACGCTATAGCGCACTTTCTCCGATGACGCGAGCGGAGAGTCACCTTCGGGAGTCGAGTACAGCGAGCGCCATCCGTTCACGCTCCCCTTGACGCCGTTCGCTTCCAACAGGTAACTCGCGAGGCCAGACGGCGATCCGAACGTCATCGGTGCAACATTGCCGTCTGCATCGGTTTCGTCCAGAATCAAGGCGTTCGGGTTACGCGAAACCCTAACCGAGCGAAGGATGACCGGCGCACCCTTCGGGGAGTACCGGAAGTACACGGTATCGCTCGCCTTTTCGATCTGCGTCGCGTTACCCTCCGCGTCAACGATCGCGTTTCCGTCGTCATCGGTCGCGTTGACCTTGACGTTATGCGCAAGTTGATCCCAACGAGGATCATCGCTTCCCTTGGGGGCGACCGGGGCGAACTCGGCGGAAGTCAACCCCTTCAAAACACCAGCCATGCCGTACCACGCAGCCATTCCGCTGTAGTCGCCTTCCTTCTGGCACGCTTCCGCCGACTTGACCGCGTCAAGCAGGATACGGTCGCGCGCTTCGGACGTACCGCCATTTTTGCGAACCAACTTGATCAGATTGGCCTTGCCCGACGTGGCCTTACCGTCTTCGTGAGTTTCCGTAACGGGAGCTTCCGTAACGGGAGCTTCGGAAACGTTCTTCTTGCTTTTCGGTGCCATGCTTGTACCTACCTTTTTTGACCCGTGTACTAACGGGCTTACGTGAAGACCCGAATTATGCCGATCGCATGATCTTGGGTCAAGTTCTTTTCTTGTCATGCTTCCTGGCCAGTCGCTTTCCGCCACCGGCAACGGGAACAATAGCGATCGAACGCAGACATGCAAGTTCTTTTTTTCGCGTCTTAGGTCGATTCTTTCCAGCGACGATCGGCACGGTCATTGCTACACGTATGCAAGCGCAAGCATGACGTGGATAGAGCGTGACTCGACGTTGACCCGAGTAGCCTAGCCTCGCGAGTAGCCTCTAACGACGACTCGACGTGCCTACTCGACGATCGGTCAAGCTACTCGACGATCCGTCATATGACGTTGATCCGTTCCAGCTTGATCTAACGTCGACTTCGGATCGCGGGATGACCGCTTGACCGCTTGACCGCTAGCCTATCCTCCTTCGCTTTCCGTTCGTACCAAACTGCACGCGATAGCCGTTCGACGTCTGTTGTATCCTAGACGCATGTACTCATATGGCTTTCTTCGGTTGACTTCCTGGCACGTTTTCGCTTGGGTTCAGCGTGCGACCGACCATAACCACGAGCTCACTTTCATGTATATACGAGTGCGCGCAGTTACGCTGATGGGCGGAAGTTTGCCTGCGTATACGGACGTGCGCAGTTACGCTGATCGCTGGTTTATCGCGTACATATACCTGCTTGCGCGGTTACGCTGATGGCGATTTATTGTGAGAAAGGAGCCTACGCGCGGGCGCGTGCGCGCATGGATCAGTACGAGTAGGTGGATTGGAGTAATGCCACGGAATCATTGAATATCCTGCGGAAACCTAGCCTTTCGCGCTTTCACGTCTCATATCTAGATACGCTCGATTCGTGGTAGTTATCTGTCACACGGCCTATCTCAAACTTTCGATCTAACAGATCGGAAAAAACACCTATGTAGACTTGCAAGGTGGCGGAAAAGGTGTTTTATGCCGTTAGTGCATTTTCACGTCCACCAGGAGCGTGACACGATATGAGCATGAAAGCCGAAAGACTCAGAGAGCTTGCTGACGCGCTTCCTGCGTGGCAATGGGAAGCGTTCTCTGCAGTTTCATTCTACGGAGTCAACAAGTATAGCGGCGAGTCTTGCCAGGTTTACCTGAAGCATTACGACGCTCATACGATGTGGCTCATTGATAACAATATCATCAAGCATCATGAAACTGAGGACACAATCAACGCAATCATAGGAGCGTGGCGGTGATCGTAATCGACCGTCCACTTACGCAGACTGCGCGTTTCATTCCGTCAGAGCTCATCAACGAGCTCCGTAGTGAAGTCAAGCGTCAGTTCGCGCACATTGACGACAGCACATACAAGGGCATCAAGGAGAAAACTCCTGGCACAACATACATTCTCCGTTATGCAGACGGCATTCGCTTTCTCTGCATGATTGTGAACAACTATCCTGCGCCATGGAGCGTTCACGTTACGCGAATCACTCGCTCCATGCAGCGTCATGCAGGAAGAGCGAAGGAGCGATACGTCGAATGGTGCATTGAAGACGATGCAGTTCTCAAACATGAGACGCGCGCTTCGTTTCGTGCGTTTCTGGATGCAGTAAATGCGAAGATGACAGGCTGAACCAAGGAGATGGCAATGTACACGCTGCGATACGTTTCTGGCACTCCAATCGTCAAAGTTGGAGATCTTATTACTCGGATTGATGGGGCATGGGTTCTGACTTCAATCGAAAAAAAGTCTGCGTGGTATGTTCTCGTCTACCAGCCATCCTGGATTCTGCGCTACAAGGAGGTGAACTAAATGGCAACTCAGCAAGTAAGCGATCGTATTCAAGCTCTTCGACAGATCAAACGTCGCGATGACGATCGCTTGGGTGCGCTCGTTGCGTCTAGCGGTAAGCGTCGTAAGTTTGAATATGCAGCGTTTCGCGACGCGATGATTTCCGCAGGATATGGGAGCCACGTACCAGCTCCTCCAACCATCGCTTCGATCTTCCGTGAATCCCTAAAACTTCACGAGAAGCAATACGAGAAGACCGCAAAGAGCAACGATCGTATTCGGTGGACCCCAATCGCCGATTCACAGTCTGACACGTTCCACACGTACAAGCTCGTAACAGAGCGCGTGAACGACGCACGCGATGACGTCAACCTTGGAAGCGGCGTCAAGATCGGCTGCATCGTCATACCAGATATGACGCAGATCATCGACCTTGCTGAAGCTACCAACGGATGGCGCAATATGTACGTCAGCGAAGTCGCCGAAATCTTCGACCTTCAGATGGGCGTCGTCGGAACCACGTTCTCCTATCGCACGTTCATGAGTTACGTGAAAACGATCGGAGGAGTCAACGTGTTCAATGGAACTGGCGTCCATTGGGTATCAGAACACATGATGGACAAGGTAGAAGCATTCAGCGAGGCGGTTCACGACTATGCTGATATCTCTGTGTTCCCTGTCCACAAGGGAGAGGGCACAGTCACAAGAGACGTGAACCGTGCAGTCATCATGGGACTGAACGAGCGCATTGACGATCTGTTCGGTAAGATCGGTCAGTTCGACGGAGGGACGCGACGCAAGACGATGCATGACTGCATCCGTGATCTCAAGGAGATCCAGGAAGAGGGCGAGCTTCTGAGCGGCGTTCTCGGCTTCATGGAGAAAGATATCAAGCGCCGCGTCGAAGAGGCAGAGAAAGAAGTCCTCGGCAAGCTAGGACTTTCTACCGAAAAATGACAGTCGAAACTCCAGAAATGGAGTCTGCGTTGATTGACCGCAGCGCACTGAAGATGACAGGTCAAAGGATGGTAAATGCAATGATCGGAAAGTATGTTGTTGTTCGCACTTATTCGGCAGGCGTTCACGTCGGAGTTCTGGAGAGTCACAATGGTAGCGTTGTGACTCTTACAGAGTCTAAGCGAATCTGGTCGTGGACTGGAGCGAATACCCTGAATGAGATCGCGAACCACGGTGTTCAGAAAGGAAGTCGAGTCTCAGAGTCTGTTGTTCGCAACACGCTCAGTGGCGCGATCGAAACGTTGGAATGCTCAAACGAAGGAGAGGCCAACCTGCGAGCATCGTCATGGATGAAGTAACTGGATTGCATATCTACGGCTACGGCGACGGCAGCGGCGGCGGCAGCGGCTACGGCAGCGGCGGCGGCTACGGCAGCGGCTACGGCAGCGGCGGCGGCAGCGGCAGCGGCAGCGGCTACGGCTACGGCGACGGCGGCGGCAGCGGCTACGGCAGCGGCAGCGGCTACGGCAGCGGCTACGGCAGCGGCTACGGCGACGGCAGCGGCGGCGGCAGCGGCGACGGCAGCGGCAGCGGCTACGGCAGCGGCGACGGCGACGGCAGCGGCAGCGGCGACAGCGACGGCAGCGGCAGATAACCATTCATGAACGAAACAACCCATCCCATCGCCCCATTCGCCGCCGACATGACCGCAGCGTTCGGCATCGGCATCGGCAGCGGCGACGGCAGCGGCGACGGCAGCGGCGACGGCAGCGGCAGCGGCAGCGGCTACGGCGACGGCAGCGGCAGCGGCAGCGGCTACGGCTACGGCAGCGGCTACGGCAGCGGCTACGGCAGCGGCTACGGCGACGGC